>Ga0209557_1000643_pt1 | contig 20272 bp, 14 predicted proteins | sample SaaInlV_120m_DNA_4_FD_184672 | JGI IMG/M metagenome (GOLD analysis project Ga0209557, IMG submission 184672) | Marine microbial communities from expanding oxygen minimum zones in the Saanich Inlet - Saanich Inlet SI074_LV_10m_DNA (SPAdes) (version 2) | ecosystem: Environmental > Aquatic > Marine... | reverse complement strand
GGAAAGGTTTCACGACTACGCAAATGGCTATGTTCAGTTTGCTGTCGACAATCCAGAAGAGTATGAGTTGATGTTTGGCCGCAGTATATGGAAGCACCAGAACAGCACGGAAGAGTTACGCCACGTCGCCTACCCCTGTTTTCAACATCAGGTTGATATGGTGCGCTGCTGGCAGGATTGCGGGGTAATTTCTGGAAATAATGCCCTGCGTAGCGCTCAGGTTATCTGGGGTGCGCTGCATGGTATTGCCAAATTATTTATTGATGGCATCTACACCGATACGGCTAAGATTGAAGAAGTCACCCATTGCGCCATCGATATGTTTGTTATCAAATACTCATAGCATTTCACTTCATTTAAATACTATAAATTATTGATTATTAACATATAAGGTAAAATTTATTTTGCTGATTTCGATCAATTATTCATTAGTAAATTTCCTGATACAAAAACCTTTTCAAAAGATAGTTTTATTTTTTGACTTTCGAAAAAATGAGAACTACGTTTACTTAGGCCTGTTAAGCAGTTTTTAAATTGCGTTTCAAAATGTGGATTTGGTCGCATCTACCCTTGAGTTGATCGTTCTGGATGTAGGGTATTTATGCGAGGTTTTACTTAGGAGTTATTAGGAGTTTTAGCTATGAACAAGAGTTTTGTTAAATTACTGCATTCATGCGCAGGCGTCTTACTGCTATCTACGGCTGGTTTGTCAATGGCAGCAACGTACGATTATGATTTTGATGGCGATGAAAACGAACGTGGAGGGCAGCCGTTAAACTTTGGTGACCTAAACGTCAATGGTTATACAGATGGTCGAAAGACCTATGCCTATCTAGATTCCGGATACCTATCTGGCCTGGGTGTCTGTGATGGCCCTATAAGTGGCGGTGTTACTGGCACAAACAACAAGTGCAACACGACTACTGGTCCTAACACGGGAGCTTCGGACGATAACTTGCAATTGGGTGAGATGCTTGAGTTTGTCTTTGACACGAAAAAGCAGATTGAGGTTGGCATTAACGGCGCTCACAAATCTGCTGATGGTAAGGATGTCCTGTTCTGGACTGATGTTGGCGGTTGGGATTTGCTAACAGTAGCTGCGGGAAAAATTACCTTGGGTGTTCAGCATGTTGGCTTGATGACTTTGAAAATATTTGGTCAGGGTAACTTTAACCAAGGTGTCAAAGATGGAACTACAGCTAACCTTTATGTTGCCGGTATCAATGAAGTGCCTATTCCTGCAGCGGCCTGGCTGTTTGGCTCGGCTCTGTTAGGTCTTGCTGGATTGCGTCGTCGTAAGATCGCGGCCTAGTTTGTAAGCAAGTCTAGCTTGAGACACTGAGCTTAATGCAATAGCGCTGCAGATAATGTTTGATCGGATATTAGATATTGAACTGCAGCAGCAAAAAAAACCCCGGTTTTCACCGGGGTTTTTTGTTTTCTAGCCTTGGCTTTGCGCTAATCGTTTTAGCATTAAGTTGCAGGGCGCTTACTTTTCCATTTTTCCCATAGCGTCAGAGAGATCGCTCTCAGTATCGCTAGACATATCTTCCATTAATTGGTCAACGTTATTAGAAGCTTCGTCTACTGTATCTTCTATGATGTTTATCGCGTCATCCGCTGCGTTCTCGATACTATTGGTCATCGCATCTGAATTAGCATCGGACATTGTTGTATCTTCTACTCCTACTCCTGAAACTGCTCCCTCCTCAGGTGAGTTTCCACTGTCACATGCGGTCAGGCCCAAGGTAGCCAATGTGGCAATTAGCAAAACATGGTGCTTCTTCATATCTTTACTCCTTCCTAGGTTATTTAAATAATATGTTTTTTCTCATCAAGCATAGTTCAGGGCAGGCGAAAAGGGCGGTCAATCAAGGGAAAATATTGTTGCCGGAGTCAATCAGATGGGGTTTTGCCTCGCGCAATAACAATAAGGCTATTATTTACCGTTTAATCAACGCTTATCGGTTGCCGATTGCAAATCGCTGTGGCAAACTTCACGCCGCTTTTAGAGGGGTCTATCAGTAAACTAAATGACCCCGAATACTACCTACTACTAAAAGTTTTTTTTAATGCGAGAGTGGCGGAATTGGTAGACGCGCTGGATTTAGGTTCCAGTGGGGCAACCCGTGCGAGTTCGAGTCTCGCCTTTCGTACCAAATTTACCGAGTATCATCGTGAGGAAAATCCATGCAGGTTTCCATCGAGTCTAGCACTGGTCTTGAGCGTCAACTTAAGATTGGTGTCCCTGCCGACCGAGTAGAGAGTGAAGTCGCTCAGCGTCTCCAGAAAGCCACCAAGACCGTTAGCATTAAAGGTTTTCGTAAAGGCAAAGTGCCTCTCAAAGTGGTTAAGCAGCAGTTTGGTAAAGGCGTTCGTCAGGAAGTGGTTGGCGAAATCGTCAACTCTAGTTTCTACGAAGCTATTGCCCAAGAAAAGCTGCAGCCAGTAGGACAGCCTCGAATCGATGATATTAAAGATAGCGAAGGCCAGGATCTAGAATTCTTGGCAGTGTTCGAAGTCTACCCAGAAATTGCACTGGCTGACTTGGACAAGGTTTCAATCACTCGTCCGGTGACTGATCTGAGCGATGCCGATTTAGATAAGATGATCGACGTGCTGCGCGATCAGCAAGCGACCTTTGAAGCATCAGGCAAGGCTGCTGTAGACGGCGATCAGCTGAATATCGATTATGTAGGGACCAAAGGCGGAGAAGAGTTTGCTGGCGGTAAAGCTGAAGGGCAAGATCTAGTGTTGGGCTCAAACAGCATGATTCCCGGCTTTGAAGATGGCCTTGTGGGCGCCAGTGCCGGCGATGCCAAGGTTCTCAAGCTAAAATTCCCTAAAGATTATCACGCAGAAGAGCTCAAGGGCGCGAAAGTTGAATTCGCCGTTGTGGTCAATTCCGTATCTTCTAAGCAGCTTCCAGAGATGAACGATGAGTTCTTCAAACTCTACGGCGTCGATGCAGGTGGTTTAGAGAAATTCCGTGAGGACGTGCAAAACAATATGGAGCGAGAACTGCGCAATGCGGTTCGCAGCAAAGTTAAAAACCGTGTTATGAATCAATTGTTTGATCTGAACAAGGTCGAGTTGCCTGCCGCATTGGTTGACAATGAAATTACTCAGTTGAAGCAGCAGATGGTGCAGCAGTTTGGTGGTGGTCAGCAGATAGATTTGAGCATGCTTCCAGACGATATGTTCCGTGAAAAGGCAGAACGTCGCGCATCCTTGGGTGTAATAGTCTCTGAAATCGTTAAAGTCGAAGAGCTTACTCCCGATGAAGATAGTGTTCGTGAAAGAATTAATGAAATCGCCTCAACTTATGAGCAGCCGAAAGAAGTTGTAGACTATTATTACAGCCAGCAGCAGCTGCTGAGCTCGGTCGAAGCTGTAGTGTTGGAAGATCAGGTAACTGAATTGGTATTGTCGAAGGCAAAAGTTGCCGACGAAGAATGCTCTTATGAAGATGCTGTAAAGCCCGATCCTGAACCAGGTGCATAAAACGCCTGAGCTGAGAACAGCCTGGGCTGAAAGCAGTCTGAGCTAAGAACAGGCCTAGCTCAGGTAAGCCTTGCGCACTGAAACGGACTATAGTTATATTAATCGCGGTCACTAGGATCTGACGGCCGGATTAGATGCGTATAGAACAGCATAAGCATTGACGAATGATAACGATAACAGCGAGGACGCGATGAATTTTCAGCAACCATATGCCGGGCACACGCACGACGTTCAAGCCAGCGGGCTAGTTCCGATGGTAGTAGAGCAGACCTCACGCGGTGAGAGAGCCTACGACATATACTCCAGACTTTTAAAAGAGCGTGTGATCTTTCTGGTCGGTCAGGTTGAAGACCACATGGCCAACCTTATTGTTGCTCAGATGCTGTTCTTGGAATCTGAAAATCCCGATAAAGATATTCATCTCTATATCAATTCCCCAGGTGGTTCTGTTACTGCGGGAATGTCGATCTACGACACCATGCAGTTCATCAAGCCAAATGTCAGCACTATGTGTATTGGGCAAGCTGCAAGTATGGGCGCCTTCTTACTAGCCGCTGGCGCAGAGGGCAAGCGCTACTGCCTGCCAAATTCGCGCACTATGATTCATCAGCCAAGTGGCGGAGCTCAGGGTCAGGCAACCGATATCCATATTCAGTCTCAGGAAATCCTCAAGATCAAGTCGCGCCTTAATAACTTGATGGCAAAGCACACCGGTCAGTCAGTTGAAAAGGTCACTGAAGATACTGAGCGTGATAACTTTATGAGTGCGGAAGAATCTAAGGCTTATGGTTTGGTTGATGACGTGCTTGATAGCCGGGAGCAGGGTAGCTAGGTTTTTTAGCCTTTGTATGTAGAGGTTAACGGGCTGTTCCTTAATAATTTTACTGGAGGTATACAATGAGCGAAGATGACACTTTAGGGGAAGGCGGCAAGCTTCTCTTCTGTTCATTCTGTGGCAAAAACCAGAATGAAGTGCGACGTCTTATTGCAGGACCTTCAGTCTATATTTGTGACGAGTGTGTTGATCTCTGCAACGACATTATCTCTGAAGAGGCCATAGTCGCCGAAACCACCGAAGGTAGTGGCGAGCTTCCAATACCCGCCGAAATTAAGGGCAACCTCGATGCCTATGTTATTGGCCAAGAGCGTGCCAAACGAATTCTATCAGTAGCGGTTTATAATCATTACAAGCGTCTGCAAGTTAGTGAGTCGGATAGCTCTGCTTCCGAAGTGGAGCTGGGCAAGAGTAATATCCTGCTGATCGGCCCAACCGGTAGCGGTAAAACTCTCCTAGCTGAAACGTTGGCCCGAATGCTAGACGTACCCTTCACCATAGCGGACGCAACCACTCTGACAGAAGCGGGTTATGTGGGTGAAGACGTTGAAAATATTATTCAGAAGCTCCTGCAGAAATGCGACTATGATGTCGAAAAAGCCCAGCGTGGAATCGTCTACATTGATGAAATCGACAAAATTTCTCGCAAATCGGACAACCCTTCAATTACTCGAGATGTCTCTGGCGAAGGCGTTCAGCAGGCATTGCTAAAGTTGATTGAGGGCACGGTCGCCTCGGTTCCACCTCAGGGAGGCCGCAAACACCCTCAGCAGGAGTTTCTCCAGGTTGACACCTCTAATATTCTGTTTGTCTGTGGCGGCGCATTTGCCGGGCTTGAAAAGGTTATCAGAGACCGGTCTGAGAAAGGCGGTATAGGGTTCAGTGCCGAGGTCAGCAGTAAAGACAGTCAAAAGTCGATCGGTGAAACACTTTTAGATGTGCAGCCCAGTGACCTTATTGGTTACGGTTTAATTCCCGAGTTTATCGGTCGTTTGCCGGTAGTGGCGACACTGCAAGAGCTTGATCGCGATGCGCTGGTGAATATTCTTGTTGAACCAAAGAATGCGCTGTTTAAGCAATACCAATCATTGTTCTCCATGGAAGGCGTTGAGCTTGACTTGCGACGTGATGCATTAGATGCGATTGCGGATAAGGCTATTGAGCGCAAGACTGGTGCGCGCGGTCTGCGTTCAATTCTAGAAACCGTGTTGCTCGACACCATGTACCGAATACCTTCAGAGACCAGTGTGGTCAAAGTTGTAGTGGATGCAGCGGTGATTAATGGTGATAACGAGCCACTACTAGTCTACGAGCAAAATGATCAAAAGCAGGCGACGGATGAAGCCTAGTTTTGTTCTACATGACAGCGGTAAGACGCTGTAGTTAAAAAAAGCGACGTTAGTCGCTTTTTTTATGTCCGGAATAATCGCTCTCTCGCGGCGCTGGGATAAAAAGCTTAATTTTCGTTAATTAAGCTTGCCGCTAAGGTTGTTTTTCCTGCGCGAGTCCCAATATCAATTCATAACGTAACAATAAAACTGAACTGGGGCGCAACTCCGCGCTCTCAAAAAATTGAGGTAACCATGGCCACTGCTCCAACTGAATCTAAAGACACGACCTATCCGCTTCTGCCATTGCGCGATGTAGTTGTCTATCCGCATATGGTTGTCCCCTTGTTTGTCGGACGAGAAAAGTCGATTACGGCCCTAGAAGAGGCCATGGAAAATGACAAGCAAGTGGTGTTACTGGCTCAGCGTAACCCTGCAGATGATAATCCTGAACTCAAGGATCTCTACTCTGTGGGGACTCTTGCCACTATCTTGCAGATGCTGAAATTGCCCGATGGCACCCTCAAAGTGTTAGTCGAGGGCGCCTCGAGAGTCAGTTTGATTGACGCGTCTGAAGGCGGTGCCTTTATGCAGACTAAGATTGAAAATTTACCAGACGGCGATTTAGATGAGCGCGAATCGGAAGTGCTAACGCGCTCGGCGATGTCGCTTTTTGAGCAGTATGTCAATTTGAGCAAGAAAATTCCTGCAGAAGTCATTGCCACCGTCAGCGGCATTGAGGACGCTAATCGGCTCGCCGATACGATTGCCTCGCATATGACCCTGAGCATCGAGCAGAAGCAGGATGTGCTAGAAGTTGCCGACCTCACCGAGCGCTTCGAGCATCTGATGGGTTTGATGGAATCTGAAATTGATCTTTTCCAGATTGAGCAGCGCATCCGTGGCCGAGTCAAAAAACAGATGGAGAAGAGTCAGCGCGAGTACTATCTAAACGAGCAGATGAAAGCCATTCAGAAAGAACTGGGTGACATAGATGAGGCTGGTTCTGAGATTGACCAGCTTGAGGCAAAAGTCGAAGAAGTGGGCATGCCAAAAGCCGCCCTAGAGAAGACCAAGTCTGAGCTGAATAAACTCAAAATGATGTCGCCAATGTCAGCCGAGGCCTCCGTCTTGCGCAACTACATTGATTGGATGATTGGTGTGCCTTGGAAAAAGCGCTCGCGTATTAAACATAATTTAGTTGAAGCCCAGCAGACTTTGGATCAAGACCATCATGGTCTAGACGAAGTCAAAGAGCGTATTCTCGAATTTCTCGCGGTTCAGCAGCGGGTTAAAAAGCTAAAGGGTCCTGTACTCTGTTTGGTTGGGCCTCCAGGTGTGGGTAAAACCTCCCTCGGTGAATCGATTGCCCGAGCTACAGGTCGACAGTTTGTTCGCATGAGCCTGGGTGGCGTGCGTGACGAAGCAGAAATCCGCGGTCATCGCAGAACCTATATTGGTTCTCTGCCTGGCAAGGTGATTCAGAAACTCTCAAAAGTAAAAGTAAAGAACCCCCTGTTTTTGCTTGATGAGATCGACAAGATGGGTATGGACCAGCGCGGCGATCCGGCTTCGGCACTGTTGGAAGTTCTAGATCCAGAACAAAACCATACTTTTAACGACCATTATCTAGAGGTGGACTACGACCTCTCTGATGTGATGTTTATCTGTACTGCCAACTCGATGAATATTCCCGGCCCGCTGCTAGACCGTATGGAAGTGATTCGAATTCCCGGCTACACCGAAGGGGAAAAAGTTGCTATTGCTGAAAAATATTTGGTGCCTAAACAGCGCAAAGCCAACGGCCTAAAAGAGTCTGAGCTGGAGATTACCGAAGGGGCACTGCAGGACGCCATCAGGTATTACACTCGGGAAGCTGGCGTGCGCGGGCTGGATCGAGATATAGCGAAAATCTGTCGCAAAATTGTCACTGAGCATGTGCGCGATGGAGCCGCCTCAACGGGCAGTGTTGGTCCTGAGCAATTAGAAGCTCTTCTGGGTGTACGACGTTTTGACTATGGTCGTGCCGAAGCGGAAAACCAAGTAGGGCAGGTAACCGGACTGGCTTGGACATCAGTGGGCGGTGAGTTACTGACGATTGAATCTGCAGCCATCCCTGGCAAAGGTCGTGTAATTAAAACTGGATCTCTAGGTGATGTGATGCAGGAGTCCATTCAAGCGGCTCTGACAGTGGTTAGAAGCCGCGCCAAGGCTCTCGGTATACGCAAGGATTTCTATCAGGAGAACGATCTGCATATTCATGTTCCTGAGGGTGCTACGCCAAAAGACGGACCTTCGGCGGGCGTTGGCATGTGCACGGCTCTGGTATCCGTTTTAACGGGTATTCCGGTGAAAGCTAATGTTGCCATGACCGGTGAAATCACTCTGCGTGGTCAGGTGTTGAAAATTGGTGGACTGAAAGAAAAGCTTCTTGCAGCCCATCGCGGTGGCATCACCACGGTCATCATTCCCGATGATAATGGTAGTGATTTGAAGGAGATACCCGATAATATTAAAGCTGATCTTACTATCTGTCAGGTGAAGTGGATCGATGAGGTGTTGGACATTGCCTTGGAGCATAAGCCGGAATCTTTAAGCGACGAAGAATTTAATCGTAGCAGTGCGCCAAACGATAAGGAGCAACAGTCCTCTAGACCAAGCACCCACTAGATCTAAAGAAAGTAGCCATTTCGTGGAAAGGAGCTTGACCATCGAAATGGCTATTGGTATAACGTACTCACGAATGAGCTTGAGACCAGATGGGTAGTGACTTTGCACCCATAAAGCCTTTCCATTTGACTGAGAAATTACTAATTCCAAAAAAAGGGGAATACCGTGAATAAATCTGAACTTATCGACGCAATCGCTGCTGGCGCAGACATCTCTAAAGCATCTGCTGGCCGTGCACTGGACTCAGCACTTGAAGCAGTGACTGGATCACTAAAGAATGGCGACCAGGTTTCACTGGTTGGCTTCGGTACCTTTGCTGTTAAGCACCGTGCAGCTCGCGCTGGTCGTAACCCACAGACTGGTCAAGAAATCCAAATTAAAGCAGCTAACGTTCCTAGCTTTAAAGCTGGTAAAGCGCTTAAAGACGCTGTTAATTAAGTTAAACCCAAAGGTTGTTGATTTGGTTAAAAGGCGCATCGGTGATGCGCCTTTTTTAATACAGAGCAAATCAAAATACTAAAAATTGTAATATTGAACTAATCGTATTATCACCATTAAAGGACGGGAAAATGTTAGACAGTTTTAGACACAATATGAAAGGCATCGCCTTCGGCATCGTTATTTTGATTGCCATTGTTTTCGCTTTTTCTGGTATTGGTTCTCTGTCCATGTCCGGTAGTGGGGCTGATACAGCAGTCATCGTCAATGGTGAAAAGGTCACAGAGCTGAGCGTCCTGCGCGCCATCAGCAGCGAGAAACGACGCATTCTCAACGAAAATGAAGGCCTGGATGCCTCATTGCTCGAAGACGAGCTAATCCGTCCACAGGTAGTGGAGCAACTAATTGGCCGCAGATTGCTTTCCCAAGCGGCAAAATCTGGTGGTATGGGCATATCATCTCGCACCACCAGCAAATTACTCCTCGGAACACCGGCCTTTTTGTCAGAAGATGGCCGTTTTGATCAAGATCTCTATCTTTATACTATTCGTGCTCAGGGTTATACCAGTGGTACCTTTTTAGAAATGCTGAGAGACGATTTATTGATCGAGCAGTATGTCCGAGGATTTGTAGCATCCGGCTTTGTCACTGCCAGCGAATTAGATTTAATCGCCAGCATTACTGAGCAGCAGCGCAGCTACTATTATCTAACCTTACCTCTGCAGCCAGCGGTTGATGCTGTGGACTTGAGCGATGAGCAGATTGCCACTTACTACGAGGACAACAATCAGCGCTATCAAGCTCCTGAGCAGGTGATTATTGATTATATCGAGCTCAATCCAGAGTTGTTTAGTGCAACTCAAAGTGTTGCTGAAGAGCAGATTCTCGCGCGTTACGAAGAGCAGCGAGACAGCCTTGAATCAACAACCTCTCGTCAAGCTGCACATATTCTTTTGGCGCAGCCGAGCGATGATGTTTTAGCTGAGATAAATGAAAAATTAGCCGCTGGTGAGGCCTTTGAAGCCTTGGCCAAAGAGTATTCTGAGGACGTCGGTTCCGCAGATTTTGGCGGCGACCTAGGATACACATCAGGTGATACCTTCCCAGAGTCCTTTGAGACGGCGCTAGAGGCACTTCAGGTAGGCGAGGTCTCTCCACCTGTGTCAACTGACAGTGGTATCCATTTGATCAAGCTGCTGGACATACAAGAGAAGATTGTCGATTTTGATAGTGAGCGCGCTCGAATTGAACAGGAGCTAGTTACTGAACTCACCGATGTCTGGTTGGTTGAAAAATTAGCCAACTTGAAGGAACTTAGCTACAACGCCGAGAATCTTGCTGAGATTGCCACTGACCTAGAGTTGACGGCTCAGATATCAGAGCCCTTTACTCGTGCCGGCGGGGCCGGTATCAGTGCCAATCCAGCGGTGTATAAGGCCGCCTTTAGTAGCCAAGTGCTCGAAGACAGCTATGCCAGTGACGTGTTGGAATTGGGCGATGATCGCTACGTGGTCTTGAAGCTGAATAAGTCTATTCCAGCACGTCAAAAAGCGCTAAGTGAAGTGCGGGGCGCGGTAGTGGCTTCATTGACTGATCAATTGGCGCGTGCCAACTTGGCAACCCGTGGTGCTGAATTGCTGGCTAGAGTCGATTCTGGTGAAGACATTGAAACCGTGGCCAAAGCTGAAGATTTAGAATGGCAAGTTGTTCTCGATGCCAAACGGAGTACCGGCGGCACTAATAATGAAATCAAACGCTTTGCGTTTCAGCTGCCTGCCACGGCAACTGAAGACTTGATTGAAAGCTTCTACGCCCGCAGCGGTGACTTTGTGGTGTTGGCGTTAACATCAGTGGAAGCTGGTGACAGCAGCAAGTTGAGTGAAGATCAAAAGGCGAGTCTCAGCTACGCCGGTGTTTCATCAACGGGTGGACGTGAACTGCAAGCAGTTCAGAAATCTCTTCGCGACAATGCCGATGTAGCGCTTTAAGGCAGGCAGTAACTTGCGTTCTGCGGGTGGGGCTCTGCCTTTCTCGCAGTATTCAAATAGTCCCAGCAGGGCGCCAAATAGCGGCGTTGCTGGCGATTCAGATCTTCAGTGCGTTGATAAACAACGTCAGGCGCTGACCTGGCTGCAGCAGGGCGCTGCGGCCAATCTTATTCCAACGGGTAATATCGGAAACTGCGACATCAAAGCGATTTGCAATTAGTGACAGCGAGTCGCCTCGTCGTACCCTGTACGAGAGCTTGCGAACATGCTCCGACTCCACCTCAGCAGCCTTACTGCCAACAACCAATCGATCATTTAGCTGCAGAGTATTGCTGGACAGCTTGTTGGTTTCACGCAGACGTTTAATACTCGTATTAAATTTCTTGGCGATAGACCAGAGTGAATCGCCGCTGCGCACAGTGTAATAATTGGGTTCTTTAGCGCCAGGTTTTGAACTGGTCAAATAGCTTCCAGTACTGCCACTGTGAGGAATTAATAAAACCTGATTAATTTGCAAACGATCGGTTTTTAAGCTGTTGCGCTCACGCAACCAAGCTGTGGGTATATCAAAATGGGCAGCAATCTCAGAGAGAGTGTCACCACTGGCCACAGCATACTCAGTGTGAGGGACCCAGGTCTTGGGATCAGTAGTCGCAAGCATATCCCGCAGGGGCTGAGCTGTGCCCACAGGCAGTAAAAGGTTGTGAGTAGTCTGGGGTGGAGTCAGGGCACGGCGAAAGGCAGGATTGAGTCGCGTAAAGTCGGCCAGCTCTATACCGCTGAGTTCAACGACAGAACCCAAATCAACCTGTGAGTTAATCTCGACTATTTCAAAGTAGGGTTGGTTGACTATTGCCGGCAGCTCGATGTTGTATTTTTCAGGGTCGCGAATCAACGTCGCCAGAGCCAGTAGCTGGGGAACATAATTGCGCGTTTCCCTGGGCAGCTTAATAGACCAAAAATCCGTACCTCTGTTGGCTTTGCGATTGCGTCTGATCGATTTACTGACATTGCCCTGACCTGAATTATAGGCCGCTAGGGCCAGCAGCCAATCACTGTCGAAACGTCGGTGGAGTCGCGTTAAATAGGTGATTGCCGCGTCTGTGGAATCGATAACATCGCGACGCCCGTCATACCAGCGATCTCGACGCAGTCCTAGAGAGGCTCCGGTTGAAGGAATAAATTGCCAGAGCCCAACTGCATGACTGTGAGAGTAAGCCAATGGGTCATAGGTACTCTCTACGATCGGCAGTAGTGCCAGCTCTAGAGGCATACCCGCCGCAGCTAGCTGCTCGGTAACATAGAAAATAAACGGTTCGGCACGGCCAAAAACAGTTTTTAAATAACTTGGGTTTCGCAGATACCAATCACGCTGTTTGGTTACGCTTGCTGGCATGCTCTCCGGTGTTAAGGCAAAGCCATCTCGTAGCCTCTGCCAAAGGTCAATTGGAAGTACTGCAGATAAGTCAGGAGCCTGAGCTATATTAGAAGCCTCAGCGGGGTTGGGCACCTCAGATTGCTTAAGATGCTTAACCAGTACGCCTGTCTCAGTTAACTGTGCCTGGTCGTCTGTATTCTGGGCCGCCACGGCATTAGAGGTCTCCTCAATAAGCACCACAGCAGAGTCTTGCTTAGACAGCTGTGCACAGCTCACCGAAGCTAGTGCTATGTATAGGGGCAATACCAGACGTTTAGAGAGGGCTTTTGGAACTTCAGGCAGCAAGTTGCTTACTCTTAATTTTAATAAAGGTCGGAATTGTAACGATCAGTCGAAGGCGAAACAATCATCGGTTTCTCAGAGGCCCAAATCACAACTTATTAGTCGACAGCAAGAAATCATCCGCTGGCCTTTAGGCACCTCAGAGAACATAATATCCACCATGACAACGATCCCCTTTACACCGTGTTTTTAAAGCAACTTCGCCGCGCTGGCGAGAGCCTGCTTAACCGCTTCAAAGTGAACGATTTGGCCACGGCATCCGAGGGTATTCGGCGTTGGCTGGATACTGACTTTGGCCGCTATGTGCTCAGTCGCGAACGGCGAATTCTGCGTGAAAAATGTTCTAAGCTGCCGGGTTATAGAATGTTACGTCTGGGGCTTAGCGAAGATGCCGAGACTCTCGACTGCTTTGATCACATTCATCGTTTTAGTATGCACCCTTCGGAATTCAGTGGGGACCATGCAGCCATCTCAGACTATATGGAACTGCCGCTGATGTCGGAGACCATTGACGTGATGCTGCTGCATCACGCGCTGGAGTTTTCCACTTCGCCCAAGGCAGTATTGGCTGAAGCCGGCAGGGTGACCATGCCCGGCGGTCATTTGATTCTCTGCATGTTCAATCCCTATGGTCCCATGGGCCTGCTGAAATTTCCTATGCAGCTGTTCTCCAAGCAGCGCCAATACCGTTTTCATAACCTGCGCACAGGGCGCGTTATTGACTGGCTATCACTGCTTAATTTCCATGTCGTACAAATTGAACACAGCGCCTATAATCTGCCGCTTAATTCTCCAGCCTTTAACGAGGATGAGAGTCGCTGGGAGCGAGCCTGTAAAAAGATACGTTTTCCGTTGGGCAACGTCTATATGATCCACGCGGTTAAACGAGTTCCACGAGGCACCAAGACAGCCTCGCCGCTTTGGAAGCGGGCGACCCACAATGGTTATCGCGCCTCAAGTGGCATTAAGCAGGCGCCCCATAGTAGCCATAGCCAGAGTAATGGCAATAGCCATCAAGTATCTATCATTGACCCAAGGCCCGATCATGAAAGCAGTTGAGTTATTTACCGATGGCGCCTGTCGCGGCAATCCGGGCCCTGGAGGCTGGGGTGTGTTGATGCGCTACGGAGATAAAGAAAAAACCCTCTGTGGAGGTGAGGCAGAAACGACCAATAATCGTATGGAGTTGACCGCAGTTATTGAAGGCATTGCCGCTCTCAGCGAGCCGTGCAAAGTATCGGTTACCTCGGACTCCACCTATGTGCTCAAAGGCATTCAGGAATGGATGCCGGCGTGGAAGAAGCGCAACTGGAAAACCGCGAGCAAAAAGCCGGTGAAGAATGTTGATCTGTGGCAGAAACTGGATGCCGTGATCAAGCACCATGATATTGATTGGCACTGGGTAAAAGGGCACAGTGGGCACGCTGAAAACGAAATTGCCGATCAGCTGGCCAATCGCGGTATCGACGAACTTTAATGACCCAATCATCACAAAATTATAAGTAGCAGAAACCATGAGACAGATTGTCCTCGATACAGAGACTACCGGATTAGAAACGTCACAGGATCACCGTATTATTGAGATCGGCTGTGTTGAGCTGGTCGGGCGCAAGCTTACCGGCAGACATTATCATCAGTACGTCAACCCGCAGCGTAAGGTGGATGTTGGCGCTATGGAAGTGCACGGCATAACGGATCAATTTCTCGAGGATAAGCCACTGTTTGAAACTGTCGCTCGGGAATTCCTAGAGTTCGTCGACGGTGCCGACCTAGTTATTCATAACGCCCCCTTTGATGTTGGTTTTATCAATCATGAAATTGCCAAGCTCAATGGTGCCTATCAGGCAATTGAGAGCGGCTGTCGTATCATTGATACTCTGGCCCTGGCGCGACAAAAGCACCCGGGGCAAAAGAACAACCTAGACGCCCTGTGTAAACGTTATGGCGTCGATAACTCTCAGCGAGATCTCCACGGCGCACTCTTGGATGCGGAGATTCTGGCTGACGTCTATCTGCTGATGACCGGTGGGCAGGTGAATCTCAATATCAGTGGTCAACAGGCCTCTGACGGCGGGCAAGATAATAGCCGCAGTGGCATCCGTCGCCTTGCGCAGGATCGTCAACCCCTGCGCGTCGTCACTGCCAGTCGAGAAGAGATAGAACGCCACCAACAAAAACTCGAAGCGATTAATAAAAGCAGTGGCAACTGTCTGTGGATGAGCAGCGGCGACTGATACCTATTCATGACAAACCAGCCAGCACCTGACCTACCCAGCGGTCAGCAAGACTTTCAGCGCCTTCAGTTACTGGTCGACGAGACTGCCAGTACTCGCGACTGCTTTCGACTTAGTCGCCAGCTACGAGACCTGTCTCAGCAGTATAAACGCGGTCTTGATATCAGTTCTGGATGGCAGCAATGGCACAGTGCATTGCTAAAAACCCAAGCATTGACCCACAGCCGTCGCCAGACTATTCCTGCTTTTAGCTATCCAGAACTACCGGTTAGCGCGCGAGCTGACGAAATTGCTGAGCTGCTAACCAAGCATCAGGTGATTGTGGTCGCTGGTGAAACCGGTTCGGGTAAAACCACCCAAATTCCAAAAATTTGTCTACAGGCTGGACGTGGCGTAAGAGGTTTAATCGGCCATACGCAGCCGCGCCGGATTGCTGCCCGCACCGTGGCCACCCGTATCGCCGAAGAGCTAAAGGTCAATATAGGCGAGGCAGTGGGCTATCAGGTGCGCTTCTCCGACCAGAGTGCACCCAACAGTCTGATCAAGCTGATGACCGACGGTATATTACTGGCAGAAATTCAGCGGGATCGCTTTCTCAGCGCCTACGACACAATAATCATTGACGAAGCCCATGAGCGGAGCCTGAATATTGATTTCTTGCTCGGCTACCTGAAAAATCTATTGCCCCAGCGGCCCGATCTAAAAATAATCATTACGTCAGCAACTATTGATGTCGACAAGTTCTCGAAGCATTTCAACGATGCGCCGGTGGTTGAAGTCTCAGGGCGCAGCTTTCCTGTGGACGTTATCTACAACCATCCAGATAATCTAGAGGCTGATCGCGATCAAATGATCGTCGACTGTCTTCAAGATATTCACCACAATCAAAAAGCTGGGGACGTATTGATCTTTCTCAGTGGTGAACGTGAAATTCGCGAAGTAAATTTGGCCATTAAGCGGGCTCAGTTACCCCACACGGAAGTCGTGCCTCTGTATGCTCGTCTCAGTCTTGCGGAACAGAGTAAAATATTTTCCCCACACCGCGGACGGCGCATTGTACTAAGTACCAATGTTGCGGAAACCTCTCTCACGGTCCCAGGCATTCGCTATGTGATAGACACCGGCAGGGCACGGGTCTCGCGCTATAGCTTCCGCACCAAGGTTCAGCGCCTGCCAATTGAGGCCATCTCGCAAGCTAGCGCTAACCAGCGCGCTGGGCGCTGCGGTCGAATTGCGGATGGCGTCTGTTACCGGCTCTATTCAGAGGAGGATTTTGAGGGCCGACCAGCCTTTACCGATCCGGAAATAGTGCGCACCAATCTGGCTGCAGTTATTTTACAAATGCTGCAGCTGCGCATCGGCGATATTCGCAATTTCCCCTTTGTCGACCCTCCAGATTCGCGCATGATAAGCGACGGGTTTAAGTTGCTGGAAGAATTGCAGGCGGTAACTGAAGACGGCAAGTTATCGAACTTAGGCAAGCGCTTGGTGAATATTCCACTGGATCCGCGCTTTGCCCGCATGCTGCTAGAGAGCGCCAAAAATGGCTGTCTTGCCGAAGTGATGATCATTACCACCGGCTTGAGCATTCAAGACCCACGGGAGCGTCCCGCCGACAAACAGCAAGCCGCTGATCAAAGCCATAAAAAATGGCAGGAACCGAACTCCGACTTTGTTTCGCTGCTCAATCTATGGCGTCACTTCGAAGAGCAGCGCCAGCAACTCTCGGGCAATCAATACAGCCGCTACTGCAAGTGCAATCACGTCTCCTATTTGCGCATGCGCGAATGGCGCGATCTCCATCATCAGGTGCATACCGCCTGTCGCGGGCTCAAACTAACCGCAAATACCGAGCCAGCAGAGCAGGACGCTATCCACCGTTCGATTCTCTCTGGGTTGCTCGGGCAGGTGGGTATTCTTCAGGATAAATGGGAATACCTCGGTACCCGCAATCGCAAATTTTTTATCTTTCCCGGTTCTGGTTTAAGCAAAAAGCCACCAAAGTGGTTGATGGCGGGCTCACTTATGGAGACCACCAAACAGTTTGCCCTAACCGTCGCTAAAATTGACTCCGATTGGCTTGAACCCCTTGCAGCGCATCTGGTGAAAAAGAGCTATAGCGAACCCTTTTACAATAAAAAATCTGGCCAGGTTATGGCCAAAGAGCGCCAGACATTATTCGGTCTCAGCATTGTTGAAAATAAAAATAGGGTCTATGGACAGGTCGCGCCTCAGGAAGCGCGCAACGTTTTTATTCAACAGGCTCTGGTAGAAGAGGGCTATCGTGGCAAGGGCAAATTTTACCGCCGAAATCACAAACTAGTCGCAGAGTTACAGGCCCTGGAAGATCGCTTTCGACGGCGGGATCTACTGGTCGAGCAGCAAGCCATCTTCGACTTTTATGATCAGTTGGTTCCAGAGGCTATCTATAATCTTACCGCCTTTGAAAAATGGCGCAAACAAGCCGAGGCCAAAACACCCAAGCTACTGCTAATAGACAAAGAGTATCTGTTGCTTCGCGGGCTGTCTCAGGACGAGCAGGCACAGTTCCCGGAGACTATTAGCTGTGATGGCATTCCCTACCAACTGCGCTACCACTTTCAGCCAGGCCATGCAGAAGACGGCGTCAGTGCTGTGGTGCCACTGGCGCTGTTGCATCAGCTGCCAAGGTACTTTTTCGAATGGTTGGTGCCTGGTATGTTGCGGGACAAATGTATCGCGCTGATTAAAAGCTTGCCCAAACAGACACGTCGGCATTTCGTCCCGGTTCCCGATCATGTGGATGTCTTTCTGCGCAAAGCCAAGTCTCAGGATAGGCCTCTTACCGAAGTCCTTGCAGAGCATCTGCGAACGGTTAGCGGCGTGGTTATTGAGCCCGAACAGTGGCGTCAGGAGAGCCTCGACAACTGGTATCAAATGAACTTTGTACTGGAAGACGATCAAGGTGTCACTATCGCTATGGCACGCAGTCTCGAGCAATTACAGCGCGACTTTAAGCAGCAAATTAGTCAGGGTCTAGAGAAGGCTGCAGATCAAAGTACCTCCCGCCAGGGTATCACTGAATGGGACTTTGACGAATTACCCGAAGAAGTGGCACTGCAGCACGGCAAGATCAGTATCAAAGCTTGGCCAGCACTGCGCGACTGCGGCGACTCTGTATCTCTCGAAGTGATGGACAATCCCTTACAAGCGGAAAAGGTCAGCCGCCAAGGGCAGCTGCGATTGGCACTGCTGCGAGGTCGTGAACAAGTTAAATATCTAGAAAAGAATCTGCTGCGCGGCAAAGATTTGGCACTCAAAGCGGCCAATGTGGGTGCGCGTCAGCGCTTGATCGACGCACTGATCAGTGCCAGTTTTCAACAGGCTGTTTTCAGTGGGCACAGCGTGGTCAGAGATCAACAGCAGTTCGATCAGGCCTATGATCAGGGCATTAGCCAAGTCGTCGGGCTAGCCCAGAGCTACACTGAGTCTATTGAGACACTGTTGCCGCGATTGCATGATTTGCAAAAGCAGCTGCGCGGCCTAGGTCTGCCGGCTATTTATGCCGCTGAGGATATTCGCAATCAACTCGATTGGCTGTTCGCCTCAGAGACCCTGTGTACTGTCACCGATGAAATTATTAGTCAGTACCCACGCTATATAAACGCGATTCAGGTGCGGGTAGAAAAGCTAACGCAGCAGCAGAGCAAAGATCGTCAGCATATAGCTGAGATAAGTGATTTGTTAACCGACTGTCGGCAAGCCTTGATCGAAGACCAGCCGCTCTCAAGTGATCTTGAAGCCGCGTTACTCGACTACTGCTGGCTGGTTGAGGAATATCGTGTGTCGCTGTTCGCCCAGCAATTAAAGACCCGGGTTCCAGTTTCACTCAAGCGTTTGAATAAACGCTGGGTCGAAGTTGATGAGCAGCTAAGGCGCTTTCGTGTTCAGGCAGGCTAGGGACCGCTGTTTGACCAGTGGTTGTAAAAAAAGCCCCTTAAATAGTCACTCCGTAGTGAAACTTCTTTGCTACTGTTAGGTCAGAATAGCATCTCGATTCAGTCCTGGATTGGGAATAATGGAAAATGATATGGCAACACCGCCATCACAAGGAGTAAGTCTAATGAATAAACCCAAAACCAATCCACTTGTCACGGCCATTGGCTCAGTTTTTGTCGCGGCCTCAGCACTCTCAGCTGTCGCGCTATCCTGATCAGCCCTCGCTGCGGAAAACCCGTTCCAGGCCGATCAACTTAGATCCGGCTACAATCTTGCTGCTGGCGCCGAAGGCAAATGTGGCGAAGGCAAGTGCGGAGAGAGCAAAGCCAAATCCGAAGGCAAATGTGGCGAAGGCAAGTGCGGTGAAGATAAAGCTAAATCTGAAGGAAAATGTGGCGAAGGCAAGTGCGGTGAAGATAAGGCCGCGTCAGAAGGTAAATGTGGTGAAGGCAAGGCCAGTGCCGAAGGCAAATGCGGTGAAGGCAAATGTGGCGGAGCAGCCTAGTGCAATTGTCGCCACAGCGGCTAGTTAGCGTCAACGATTCTCTAGTACGTCGAACGTTTATCTAATGGTACATCAGTATCCTGTTCAGGGGGCCGGTTTAGGCTTGAGGCGCTCGCTTTGCGGGCCTCTCTCCTCAGTGTCTCCTGAACAGGTGCAGTTTATGGAAGTGGCGCCAGAAAACTGGATCAATGTCGGCGGTCGCTATGGCGCAGCTCTGCGCAGTTACACTGAAAAATTTCCATTTGTTATGCACGGACTCTCGCTCTCTATAGGCTCGCCCTCTGGGCTCGACTGGGATCTTCTGCGTTCAATTAAAACCTTTATAGCCGAGCACTCCATACGCTGTTACAGCGAGCATCTGAGCTACTGCAGCGACAGTGGTCATCTCTACGATCTGATGCCAATCCCTTTTACAGAAGAAGCCATCGACTATGTTGCCGAGCGGATTATCCAAATTCAGGACTTTCTCGGTCAGCGCATCGCCATGGAAAACGTCTCCTATTACGCCGCACCGCAACAGGAAATGTCCGAGATTGAATTTCTCAATGCCGTATTAAACAAAGCCGACTGCAACTTATTACTCGACGTGAACAATATTTTCGTTAACAGTATTAACCACCGTTATGACCCCTATGATTTCTTAAAGGCACTGCCCGGTGAGCGCATTGCCTACGGCCATATTGCCGGCCACTTCGAAGAGGCCGAAGACCTTCGCGTCGACACCCATGGCGCCGATGTAATCGATCCCGTATGGCAGCTGTTAGATGCTGCCTATGCCCAGTTTGGTGTGTTTCCAACACTGCTGGAGAGAGACTTTAATATTCCTCCGGTTGATGAGCTACTGATGGAAGTTGACCAGATAAGGGGCTATCAGCGAAAGTACGATAAAATAGAGCAGGGCGATCCACAGTCACTTCGCAAGCCTACTCAGTTGGAAAAGGTATGGGAAAAGAACTTCAGGTTGCGTCTCAGCCTGCCTTTCAACGGGCTCAGTTTGAGCTCGCCGCACATATCAGAAACCCCCAAACCAATCCGGCGCCTAAAGGTATCGAAGATCGCCGTCTGGAAATCT
>Ga0209557_1000639_pt1 | contig 20344 bp, 16 predicted proteins | sample SaaInlV_120m_DNA_4_FD_184672 | JGI IMG/M metagenome (GOLD analysis project Ga0209557, IMG submission 184672) | Marine microbial communities from expanding oxygen minimum zones in the Saanich Inlet - Saanich Inlet SI074_LV_10m_DNA (SPAdes) (version 2) | ecosystem: Environmental > Aquatic > Marine... | reverse complement strand
TATTGACGCTAGCAATCGAATTTGCATTAAATGTAGGATCATCAGTTGCAATATCTCTAATTGCAAAGGTAAACTCTCTGGTGCCTAGAATCTGATCAATAAAGAAGGATCCATTGAATTGTGTGCCTTGGAAACCTTCAGTGAAGATGATATCTCCAGACTGATAGAAGTGTGGTGAATTAGATGTGCAATATACATGATCTGTGCGTGCTTCACCACCAGTGCGAATAATGTCCTTCGCAAGTTGAGCAGTAGCACGAATCTTCTTGACTGAGGGGAATCCGACGATTCTGACACTCTTCTCATCTTCTGCCAGCTCAATGTTAGTTTCTCTCAGAGAAACAACGTCACCAACGATATACTGAGATCCAGGATGGATTTCTTCGATTCTGACCTGATAGTGGTTGCCCAGATCATATTCCATGAAGCGAGCATAATCGCTGATAGGCTCGCGAGTTTCTACGAATCTCCAGGTCACAGTGCCGTCAGAAACGTCACCAGTGGTGTGAATGGGAGGTGTAGTGGTAGTAACGCCACCACCGCTAGGTGCTACCTCATATACGTTGAGGCGATACCAAACTTTCTGCCCAACAGCATACAAACGGTGAGGCAGCCATTCAGGCATGTCATTACCGATGTATTGAGGACGTGGGTAAGGATGTTGCAGAAGATCGATATCAAACTTACCTGCAGCATCGATAAATGCCCAGTTGATAACACCATCACTTACAACACCGTCAGTGTGGGTTGGAGGAATAGTGCCAGAGGTGCCAGCACCCTGTGCTTGATAGATACGATTTTGATAGTAAACTTTGTCCTGAGCAAGGTATGCTGTCGATGCCTGCCAGGGTGATTCTGGCTCTTCGCTATCAAAGTATTCGCCAGCAATTTCATTGACATCACCAGCAGTTGTGCGGAATCTATCAGTATTGTTAAAAGTGCCGAAGATTTTACCAACTTCATAAACGGTGCCAACACCAGGATCCTGCAGAGTGCCTGTAGGGACGTTTACGATCGTGCCATAAGCAGTAGTAACGCCTGCTGCATTGAATTGCTGCAGAATAGACCCTTTAGTCAGTTTTACATCTTGATTAAACGTAAAGTTGAGCACATTGTCAATCTTCTGATACAATGCATCACGCATGTAGAATTTATTGACAACATCTGCTTCAATTAGCAGTTTCTTACCAAGAGGTGATGGGACAGTAGATGTCTTCGATGCAAAGGAGTCTCTCTCACTGCTGAAAGTATAAGTGCCAGGATTCAGCGTAGAGAAGGTCTGGGACATATCCAGGATTTGCAGACCGCCAGGTCCGATCTCCCATACACTCAGAGCAGGCATATTCAGTGCATACCAAGATGTCAGAGTTGAAGCATCGGTAAATGAGATACTTCCATGATTTCTGACATTTGTCAATGTATAAGTATTGTCCTTATTGGTTTGAAGTCTATCAAACTTGATAAGGGTAATATCGGAGATAGAAGTGGTAATTTCAACCTCTTCAGTGGGCACAGTATAGCTACCTGTTGCATGAGGAGCAATATCATCGATAACCACGTCATCAATGTGACCGATAAAGCAATTTGTAGCATTAGGAGCAGTTTGAGGACCTGCCAGTGACAGATCATCAACATAGATGTCATCAGTGCTCTGGAAGGTGATTTGCTGGTTACCGTTGACGTATACCTCGTAACGATAGAGACCTAGAGACTCTTCACGCTTCTGGAAGGTCATATGGACCCAAACTCCACCAGCAAAGGAAGTCCAGTTGGTTGTTGTAGTAGAAGACGCCACTTGGACATCATTTACATACAAAAGGACACGCTCATAGTTAGGTGAGGTTGCATCGCCATCAATAGACACTCTGATGGGGACACCTGCAGTAGGAGTAATATCAAAGAAGACTGGTTGATGATTTGTGCCATGTGCAGTGCCATTCATAGCAAACCATGCCTGAATGCTCCATTCTTGAGTTTCTTTAGCAAGATTGGTATATGCTACAGGTGCTGCAGCATCCAAACGCATCGATCCAGTGCCAAAACGATAAATTGATGTATCGTGTGCAGTATTTCCAGGATCTGAGTAGACAACTGTTGCTAGGTCTTGCTTAGTGAAGTCAAGAGACAGATTAGCGTCATTAAAACGATATGAAGCAATCTGATCACTCTGACGACGATCTGCAACGATAATGCAGTCGCCTGAGTTGTCAACAACGTGCTTCTTCGCTTGGAAACCAATATTTCCAGGATCTGCAACCTTAGTTTCTGTAATAAGGGTGCCATCATACTTCATATACTCAATCAGAGCATATCTTTCATCTTGAGCACCAGCAACGTCACATACTAAGGTATAGTTGCCAAATACATCAACGGAAATTCCAGCGTGCTTAATTGAGAGGAAATTTCCACTTACAGTTACGGTCTTAGTCCATTCCCAACCAGTATTTGCACTTGCATAGGGGAATTTGCTAATCTGGACTTTATCATACTTGGCCGCGGCGCTATTGTAGACATTCCAAACGATAATAGCATCACCATACTCGTCAAATGCCATTTGTGGGTCTCTGACGTATCCACCAACCACTGGGATCTGGCGAATATAATCAATTTCAATATTTGCACCATCGTAGAAGAATACACCGAAGATGCAGTCGTTATTCTCTTCGTTTTCACCGATAAACAAGAAGCGATCATTTGAGATCCACTCAATCTGAGAAATTTTCTCAGATCCATCTTCAGAAGCAATCTTACGCTTCTCTACAAGGTCTCCTTCGGGGTTACACTGAATAACCCACATATCATAAGGATCGGGTGAGTTAGAATCAGTATAACCTGCCAGATAAATCTGCTTTTCTTGGTCGAGGCGGATAGACGTAACATAATCACGTCTTGTACTGCCAGAGATACCACCAATTGCTCTTTGCCACTTCAGAATACCTGAGGGAGCAGCAGCATTATCAAAACCAGACTCATATAGACCAATCCAGATGTCAGGGTTGTAGACATCGTTACTGGGATCATATGTTTGGCCTGTTACATAAATGAGGTCGTTTTCTTCTGACTCCTCAAGAGTCATAGTGATGAATTCGGCACGCTTTTGATTAGCATTCTGGGGAATCAGTGTACGCTCCCAGATTAGTTGTCCCAAGTCATCAAACTTGGCAAGAATTGCTGACTGGTCACCATCAGGCTCAGTAACACTACCGCAAATATAGGTATAGCGATCTTGTGACTGGACAACATCATTAACAGTCAGTTTACCTGTTGCTTCCAGATAGTCAGTAATCCAATAACGAGTCTTCTTAAACTGCTGGGGATGAGAAACACGAATCTGAGGAGGATTCGCAGGATCGTATCCATTACCAGAGTTAATGATGTCTGCAGTTTGCACTTGACCAGTATTTTGCAGATTCAGACGCAATGCAGCATCCTGACCCTGAGTAGTAATCAACTCAAAAGTGGGAGGAATGTCAACGTTATATCCAATACCCTCTTGCAGGACACGGATATTCTCAACACCAGCAACAACCTTAACTCTAAAAGATTTGTTGGTGTTGTCGGTGATAGGACGTGAGTTAACAATGATAACGTCTTGCTGACGCAACTCGTGCTCAACCTCAGTGGTGATAACACCATAAGGGCGATCGCCAATCATCTCCTTGGTGTAACCAAGAATAGTTTGACCTTTAACAGATTCGATAATTGCAGATGCACCGAATCCACCAGTGTCTTTATTATCAAAGAAGACAGTATCATTAACCTGATAAGACTCACCAGGGTTTTCAATCACAAAACCGTCAATCTGAGCATTCTCAAATTGAGTGGTTGTCTCAACTTCGATATCAACTCTAGATTCTGCCGATACTTGAGGGAAGTAGTCATAGATTTGTAGAGTTGCCTCTTCAGACATCTCAAGAATCTCTTGCTGCTCGTTAGCATCAATCAGACCATCATTGTTGCTATCTTGGATTTCAAAGATGATGGGATATCCTTCGACCTCAGTCGTCAGGACATCTGCTTCTTGGTTAGGTTGACGATCGATGTCAATGTCAACGTCAACATAGGGGTCTCTGTATCTTACAACGTCAGAGGGGATATTTTCTTGTGTTGCTGCCTGGTTGAAATTCCACGCGTCGGGCTGAGAGTTAAACTGGGGTCCAACAATGTATGGGAATTCTGCAATACCAGCATCTGACGCATCAATTGTGATAAAGTATGCGTAAGTGCCATCGGGGTATTCAGGTGTCTTACAGAATCGTCCATTGTAGTTATCCAAGTCACCAGACTGGAAGTCGTAGGTGTAGTCTGCTACAAACGATCCAGCAGGATAGTCCGCAATGGTTGGACCATCTACACGAGATGGGTTTGGATTTGTTGCTTCGTCAAAAACAACGTTATCTTTCAGTTTATAGGACGTACGCAGTCTTCTGATGCCACTGTTTTGATCAGTGGGATCAATGTATCCATAAGGACCGTAAATAGGGTTACCGTCAAATGCCCAACCGATGATCGGAGAGTGCTTGTAGTTTGACTCAAGCTCTTGGAATTGCTGAGTAACGGGATCTAAGAATACGTTATCACCCACCACATAACGCAACTCTTTAGGGTCACTTAGGTGAGCATATTCGCCACCAAACTGGTTGTTATATCCAGTGAAGACGTATCCTCTAGAGAAGTCATACTTATTAACAAGGTCATACTGCAGGTTTCTATTCCACTTAAACACTTCAGGGGTGAATGTTGCCATCTCACCGATAGACTGAAGTCTGACTGTAGTATTGCCTTGTGTATATCCAACACCTTTATTGGTAATGGTCACAGACAACACACGTCCTTTGTCTTCACCAATGGTGCCGATAGTTGCAATACCAATAGCACCAAAACCATCACCATTGATGATTACGTTAGGTGCAGTGGTATAACCACTACCAGAGTTAATAATAGCGATAGATACGATACGACCATTGATCACAATGGGTTGTGCCAGAGCACCTTCACCAGAGTTGACTCTAACTGTGGGATCTGAAGTATATCCACTGCCGAAGTTGGTGATGTTAACACCAGAAATAGGACCACGGACGTTAGCAATTGCTGTTGCACCTGTGCCACCGCCACCAGTAATAGCAACGCTAGGTTGAGAAATATATCCACTACCTTGCTGCTCAACCAGGATTCTGGTAACACGACCACCAGTGATAACTGCTTGTGCAGTTGCACCGCTACCACCGCCACCAACGATAGAAACCAGAGGTGATTCTGTATAACCACTACCTTGGTTAGTGACAGTAAAAGATGTCAGACTACCATTAACAATAACTTCACCAGCAGCACCTGTGCCACCACCACCTGTAATTTCAAGGTTTGGTTTGTTACCAGCATCATAGTTTTCGCCTTTATTGGTAACTGTAACCGCTGTCAGAGGTCCAAATTGGACAAATTCAGAAGACTTATAGGACCAGATAGATACACCATTGATCCATGCACCAATAGGTGAGTTTGTAGCAACATCCTGACGCTCAGAGATGGTCTGGACAGACCTGGGGAATCTCAGCAGTTTACGCTGGTTACCAGGGATAAGCGCCGATCCAATGAAAGGACCAATCTTGTAGTTGGGCAGACCAGATGCTGCCACATACACATAAGTATCATTAAAGAAGGAGTTTTGGATATTAGTCGTAAACTCACTTACAACCTTGTTAATTGACTGTTGGTTTGACTTACCTCTGTTAAGGTCAACTGACAGCAAGATATTACCCTGAGGTATGATATCGGTGGGTGTGTTAAGTTGATAAGAGAAAGTTAAGGGGTCAATACGAGATGTGACTGTAAAGGTGCCGTTATATACAACGGGGTTTGCACCATAGATTGTCACCTGATCAGAAACCAGCAGACCGTGGGGATTATCACAATAAACAGTTGCAGTCTGGTTATTAACACCACCAGACTCAACACGATTAACCTTGATCAGTTTCTTGACGTTATACAACCAAGAAGACAGTCTTTCATCAAGTGCTGTTGATCCCAGGTTAGCAACTTTTAGTTTGTCACCCTGAATGTAATAAGATCCAGTATCATCCAGCACGGTAGTGCCTGCTTCAGCAATACCCAGGACACGCATCTTACATTCTTGTGCTGTGCCTCTATTGACATACACAAAGATATCCGATTGGACCACAGTGCCAGGATCCCAATCCTCAACAACACCATTCCTACTTCTGGTGCATTCGATAAACTGGTTAAGAGATTTTTCCTTATACTGGACCTCTTCCTGATCATTAATACGGATTGTGCCGTTTCTAGCAGGCCATCCGATGGTAGAGTCAACAGTAATAATCTGACCCTCAGTAGACAGAGGTTCTACCAGAGTAGTTTTGTAAGGAATCTTGAATTCGCCAGTCAGAGTTTCCTCTGAGATTGCCAATTCGTAAATTGTGTCAGTACCTTCGATGATAGTGATGACATTCTCAATCAAAGCATTTGCTGCCTTAATATTTTGGTCAACGGGGTCAGCATACTGATTCAACTGAGAATCGATCAGGTTAGCAGGGTCACCTTCGAGCAATTCAGCACGCAACACGGTGTCAACCACCCAGGTTGCTGCAGAAGGACTGAGAATCTCATCTTTAGGGTAGAAGATGGAAATATTTTCACCAAACAGGATCTTAAACAGATACTGAGTAGCAAGCTCTGTGCCTTTTGAGATATAGAAGTCTTTAATGGTCTTAATGACTTGCACAGGGTTGACTTTGCTAAAGTCAACGTCAATAGTAGGCAGAAACTGTCTTCTAAACTTATCAAAAACCTCTTTTAGGAAGAGAGAGTCCAGATTGGTGACAATCGACCCCTGGGGGTGTGTAGACTGCCTCAGGGCACTCTCACCAGCATAGATTTCGTTGCTGAGTTGATCGTATCCAACAGGACCAGACACACCACGAGATATCCCCAAGAATGCTGAGGGGGAGTAACCCTGCCCACGCTCAATGATATCAAAACCTGTAACTTCATCAAAACCAACGTCTACAGACGCTCTAGCAGCACGAGGTTGAGCAATATAGACTTTAGGAGGGAATTCAGATGAATATCCTTCACCAAAATTGACAACGTTGATATCAGTGATCTCGCCATTGAAGATTGTTGCAATTGCTTCTGCACCAGTGCCTCCGATAGGCACACCGTAAGCATCTTTGCGATCGTCAACGATATAGACGGAAGGAGCATCGGTATAACCTTGTCCACCAGTCAGCATTTCGATATTGGTGACAGATCCCGATGCAACGGTCACGTCAAGCACCTGTGCGCCCACAGGTTGGATAATACGAGCTCTAGGGGGTGTTGTATACCCTCTACCTCTATTTGTGATCAGGACTTCATAGACCTGACCGTCCTGGTTGATTCTAGAAACTGCCTGAGCGTTGATACCGCCTTCAGGAGCAGGATCAAGATAGACAATGGGAGGATTGGAGTATCCTTGACCAAATTCAGTTACTTCAATGCTGTTGGGGACAAGTCTACCTTCAGAATCAATCTGAGGTTGAGTAATTACAGCACCAGCGGGGTTTCTAAACGTAATAGCGGGAATGAAGTCATATCCACTACCAGAATTCTCGATGGTAATAGAATCGACTTGTCCTGTTGTATCATCAACAGTCAAAGACAGCACAGCAAAACTACCGCTGCTGTTTGTGGGCTCAGCGATGACAGGAATTGGTGGGTTGTATGATGTATAACCCTGTCCACCGTCAATAAGACGAATATCCTTAACGCCACCAATCAGCGACTTAGCAGTTGCACCCTCACCGTTTTTTGAGATGATGGTAACCTTTGGATTGAAGTCCAAACGGTAACCACTACCGCCCGACTTAGAGATCAAGCGATCGACCGTACCGCTTGGAGATACCTGGACAATCGCATCTGCACCAGATCCATATGAAGGTGCAATATACTCAACAGAGTGGATGTGAATGGTATCAGCAGCACCCAGTTGTGCATCAAAGATCAGTGTGTCTTCAAATACGGAGTAATCTTCGTAAGGCTTGAGGAGTTTACCGTTTCTGTTAACAATCAGACCAATTTCTGATGTAGGACGGTATGCCTGAGTGTTGAGACGCATTGGATAGTTATGTCCACCCTGCCACTCGGCAAATGGGACGGAATCCAATGTCAAAATAGATTGGTTTGCATAACCAACCAGATAAACGATCTGAGTAAAGTCTGAGTTGTCAACACCAGTCCTTTGACGGGGTGGAGTGGTGAAACGGATCTCATCTCCCTCAAGGTAGTAGTCAACCCCAGGGATATTGAAGTAATTGTAAGTAATTACAATAAGATGCTCAGCACTTGGAGGAGAAACAGGCGTGCCAAGGAAATTCAGAGTAAACTGTGATCTTACACCATCGAACAGTGTAAAAGGATTTTCCAGTTGTTGTTTCTTTTTATCAAACTGGGCAATAGATACACCAGGAGTGATAATAGCATCAGGACCACGAGTCACAGACTCATAGTACATGACTTCATTGTCAACCAGGATGGATCCATTCTGATCCAGGAATCCATCAATCCCTTCTACTTCCAATTTGTCTTCGTTGAGACCTACATCGGAAAGTAGTTGTGTGTCGCTAGAAAGATTCTGAATATTATACTCGTCTATGTCGAGATAATTCAGAAGGTTGTTAAGGATATCGTATGGTCTGCCTGTTTTCTCCTGAGACTTGTAATACTCGAAGAGAAAATTGACAAACTGCTGATCCTCTTCCCTGATAAACTCAGGTAGTTGACCTTCGACGCGATCAGATACGTTAATGTTTTTGTTTTGCATCTATCTCAGAAACAACCGTCTGGCACTGGATACTCGAAAGAATCCATTGGGTAATCAATGATATTTATACCCCCTGTAGGACCGAAGTTGTATCCCGAGAAGTTGTTGGGATCGAAGGAGGGGATAGGAATTGTATTAATCGTATAGTCGATTGGATTAACCGCTGGATTGAAGATTGTGGGATCAACGCCAGGTGGAATATCAATAGATCCACTGTAAGGCACGACCTGAATGGGTAGTCTTTCTGAATTATCAGGAGTATCAGAAATTGCCAGAGGACCAACGCAAACTTTGCCAGATCCGTAGTCAACCGTGCCTACTGTTGGGTTGAGAATCAATTCTGTTTCATCACGTTTAGTGACAAGCATCAGATTACCCTTACCATCGTCTCTGATATTGACAGGGACCAAAACTTCAGTGCTAACGTTGGAATTGAATGCAGGAGTGATGATCTGAGCGCCAGTTGTTTCATCAAGTGCAAGATTTACCAGATCTTCGGTATAACCAGTTGCATAGAAAGTGCCAGACTTGACCACAGAGAATGAAGGATCGCATTTTGACCCACCGATGTTACCATCGGCATCTGTGCCACCACCAGTGTTTCCCTGGTTACCAGCATTGCCACCACCAGTGTTTCCCTGGTTACCAGCATACGCTGAAGGATCGTAAATTCTGTTGCCAAAATCCAAACATTGGGTAAATACCTGACCCCAAGTGAATTCATCCAGATTTTGACCCAAAGTAATCTGAGTTACGCTACCAGCAATGGATGTATCGCTGTTATCGATTACAGCACCAAACTTAGATCCGTCAATACGGTTATTAAAGCGGTTTGTTTGGCCTGCTTTGTTAAATTGGTCGATTGACTGCAATACTTTGGTGCCAAGTTGCGATCCAGTGTTGGAAGTTTGGTTTCCGTCGTAGTAAACGTAAGATTTGGGAATAATGTAGTAAGAAGTGGGATCAACGATGACAGGATCGATTGATGCAACCGAGAATTTCTTCAAATCATTCCTGATTTTCGCTTTTGTGCTCGCATTGAGTTTTGTGCCCGTCTTAGGACGGATAGCGATGAAGACTTTACCGTAAATTGGTGGAGAAAGTCTCTCTCCGCCGTATGCAGTAACTGATGCTGCCTGAGGATACACTTCAGAGACGATGTGCTCGTAATCATTCTCTGTCACAGCACGGTTTTGCGTTGCATACGCTCTAGGTGCTCTGAATTTGACGCTCAGACCCGTTTCGCGATCTTCACCTTGCTGAGCTGCTTCCAAGACAGTCAATTTCATACCCGAAGTGGGCAACACACGCCCATCAGAGTCCATGATGTTGCCAATGAAGCTAAATGACTTAGATCCGTTTGCGGATACACCGTCAGTTTGCACATATTCCAGTCTGATGTATTCACCATCGATCAATTTGCGTCCCAAAACGCCATCACCGAAGATTAGGCGATATCTGAGATCGTCAGTTTCCTCCAAATAGTAGATTCTGGAGGTTTCTGTCAACGAAGTAGCGTTATTGACCAAACTGTAGGTGTCAGTTTCCGAAGATTGCGCGTTTGGAGAGATGTCAACGTAGAGAAGATCGGTATCTACGTTTTCTGCAGGGATTAGAAACTCCTGTTGCTTGGTATAATCAACTGTATAGTTGTATGCGAGCAGATTGCCCTGATAAATGATGACATTATTGAAGACCGCCAGTCCAGTTGCGGAATTTACAGGGACTGTAATGTCTTTTGTGAGCGTAAACGTAAAAGCATCGAGTGCATTTTCCGCAACAAACACATCTCCCTTCTTCAAAGTCGCAAATTCGGGAAATGTGATACCATTTAGCGATAATTCTGCCTGTGCTTCGATCTTGATACACGCTTTAGGTGCTTTAATCGACCTAGGAGTGTAGTTTAACTGCTTTGCAATGCGGACAATGTTGTCTCTAACGGTTGCAGTTTCAAGAAATGATTCATTCAGCGCCATATTAGCGTTGAATGCTGTATAATATGTGTTATAAGCAAGGATATCGATCAAGTACGATGCGCTACTTCCCTCAAAATCGTAATCCGTAAACTCTTTACGGGTCCTGAGGTAGGATCTGATGGATTCTTTGATCTCAAAGAAGTCCAGAGAAGTAAGTTGTGAGGGAATTGCTGACATTTTATGCCTTCTCTAAGAGAAACTCGATAGTTTGGACAACAGTTTCACCAACAATAGTATAATCAAGCTCAACTGCAATAGCATTTATATCCGAATCATCCTGAAGACCGACTCTAGTAACCACAATTCTAGGTTCTAGACGACTTAAGCAGTTTCTAATCTCTCCTTTTATTTCATCTGCGCTAAAAACATCCCAAGGTTCAAACAAAAGACCTTTTATCCTAGACCCAACAGAGGGTTGGAAAGGTTTTTCACCAAGATCAGTCAATAAAAGGTTTCTAACTGCTTGCTTAATCGCATTTTCATTTTTGACTATGCCAAAATCGCCAGTAGATGGATTAGACTTGAAGGTAATCGACAAGTCCTTGTATCCTCTACTGACGTATTTTTCAGATCTGAATCGGTAAGATGGCATTACATCCTTTCTACATAGTCGTCAAACCCATTTTTACCACCACACCATTTTGAATTTCGATCTTGGGGAGGATCGTTACTGTGCTTACGCACTTTGTTGAGATATTTATCACTTCTGGGGTCAGTTATAAGCGTCATCCCAGATTTAATGAATTCGTTTCCTTGGTCAGGAATCGGGTTGTTAGCCATCTGTTTCTAGTTGGTAATTGAAACAGAACTTTTATAGCGGTTGCTATCGCTTACACTTGTATTTAGTGCCAGTCCCAATGGTTATTGGGGCGCTCCCACCAGTAATGTAGGTCTTCTTTACTATCGTCATAATACATTCCGACAAAATCAGAAGAAAACTTGCTTCCAATATTCTCAGCAAGTGCTACTGTATATGGTCTGTTGGGTGTGAAGTCATCCATAGTCTTGGTAATCCAGGTGTAAGTGCCACCTCGGATCACTCCTGCCTCAATGAGGACGAAGTTTTCCCATTCTAAGACCCATTCTGCAAAGTTGAGACTAAAATCAAGTTGATATTTCTTAGCACTTTCGTCTGGGAAGTTGACATTTACTGATTCAATGTGAAAAATCTCCCCATCCATTGACAAACCATGACTCAAATGTTGAGCAACGATGCTTGAATAGTCAGGAGATACACAAAGAAAGCAAGTTTTAGACGGATGAATGTCAAGACGTGCCATTTTGATCTTGTAAATCAACTCTTGGATAAGAGCTATTTCTTTATCCTGACTAATGAAGAGGAGATCTCGCATGATTCATTGCTCCTGATATTTAAGGAATTCTCTAAATGTCATTTTCATTTCTCTTTCTGTCATGCCGCAGTGCTTTGCGGCATTAGGAAGATTCATCGTTGCGTGGTAAAGTGACTCATTTGCCTCTTTTACCAACTCTGGAGTGGTCTTCACCTTATCGGCCTTGTCCACGGTATTTCTTTTTCGCTTGGTTTCGTGAGGTCGCGGCATATTTTGTATTCTTAGATCTACCTTGGCGAGTAATTTTGGGTTTACCAGGAATGAAATTAGTGCCTGAGATACCGATTTTGCTTCGAGTTGCCATTTTTCTCCGTTGTGGACCTACTAATTATAGCAGATTTGCTTTATGAGGACAACACAGTGGGGTGTCCGAAGGCAACAACCGACGAACAAGGGTAAGAGAAACCAGGAAATCCGAATCCGAGGGGGTCTAGGATGCGTGCAACAGGCAATTTGAGTGCAAAAACTGTCAGAGTTGTTGCCATAACCATTCTTGGGTGTCCAATTACACCCATATCTTCGATAGTTAGAGGACTACAGGGGATAGGAGTAGGGATCGCACAGATACCTTTGCCACAAGGACACAAATAAATGATGATATTTGTACAAACTGCTGGATGATTAATGAAAACATCACCCATCGTCATGATAGGAAGCATGTTTACAAGCACAGTTGCCCTAAATGGGTTGACCGCTGTCAACGGAATTAGTGGCAAAGGAGGCCACCAGCATGTAAAATTCTTAATAACGATGCTGTAGGGGATTGGAGGCGTGCCGCACGCCTGTATAGAGTGAATGGTGGATGGTATACAAAGCCCATGTCCTGAGCATGGGAGACCATTCAGCGATGCAACAGGTTTTAGAAATCCATATGCCATGTTAAATTACGTCGTCGTTAATTTCATTACCTGCTCTCCAGTTATTTAATCCATTACACTCATCAAAGTATGGGTTACCCATGTTGCGAATGGTCCTACTTAAAGCAAGTGTGCCACCAGTCAACCAGTTTCTAACTAGCATGGTGCCATCATATGATCCCATCTGCATAACTTTGCCCACACCATCACCATGATTGTAGATACGCTGAGGATCAACAGCAATAGATGCATCATTCACATTATCTAGACCTGCAGAAGGAGGACCACCACCAAAGAGAATAGACCATATGGGAAATGTTGATGATCCGACGCAAGTAGAGCAGAAAGGATTTACAGCACCCGTAGGTGTTGTGTATCCATCAGGTATCGTGCCCGTAGAGGGTCCTGTGATCTCCCAGAATCGCTTTCCACCGATCCCGTTACCATTTACATCATATCCACAGTAAACGTTTAGAGGAGCGTCTGAGGGCGCTCCTGTGGCACGCACATACTTATCCCAACAATCAGCGTTGGGCACATTAGTATTGCCAGGATTAGGACTGCAGTCTACAGTGAATGCAGTGTATGCAGATCCTGTGCTGCCACCATAACTTGTAGTGGTAGATGTTGTTGTTGACTGTCCCGTTTCAGGATCAGTTGTAGTAGTTGTTGTAGTCTCATCATCAGTCCATGACCAAGATGTAGTCCCAGAAGTCAGTCCACCACCAGTTAGGTTATCTCCCAACCAGAGCTTAAACTGCTGATACTCAGTGTATCCACTACGGTTATAATCAAACGTATTTTCATCCAGACCAACAGGCACAAAAATAATGTCGCTGGAATTTGTTGGGTCGCGATAACATCTACCATCAACACCACTCTGTCTACAACTCCAAGTTCTGTATGCACCTGACACTTTTCTTGTAGGTGTTAATTGTGGTTTAGGGAAATTATCCAGGAAGTCCATAAAGTCAGATCCCATTGATCCTATGACCTTACCTTCAACTTCCATAGAGACACGGAATGATGCCTCTTGCTCTTCTGATGCACCATACTTATATACTAGATAACCGTATGCTTTTTGCTCACCTGCCGCATTGCCACCAGCAGCGAGGTATGCACAAGGCATGTCAAACCATCTTCTAACATTATACAGTTTAGGTTGCGCTGAGGTGATACAGTTTGATCCACCAAATGCACCGTAAGCACTACTCATGTTATCAATAAATGCATCAGCTTGAGCAAATCCTTGTGAGATCAATCCAGTGGACTCTTTATACCACTGAGCAACGCCAGGATCAGCAGTTGTGTATGTAAATAGAGACTCCCAGTTAGAGGGAATTGATGTCAAAGTGCCAGATACAGGAATAGAAATACACTTTGCAGGGATATTAAAGCAATACTTTGTCTCTGCTCCGTCTTCACGATCGGGCACACGCAGGTAAGTATCAGTAACTGCGGTCTTTGGTCCTGCAGTTGCGGTAACAAACGAGGTCTGCATGAAGTTATTGAATTGATTAAACTCAGTTGCAGGCATTGCATCCTTAAACTTTGAAGCAAAGTCCGTGCCCATCTGTGTAATAGTTTGCTTTACCTGCTTTTCATTGCCCTCTGCAATCTCTGGTGACTTATAATCAAATGTCTCAGGCTCAACAATCATCACAGTTGGTGGCTCTGATTGGTTATATCCCGCACCACCATCAACCACACGGATCGACATGATGCTTCCGTCCTCATCAATCTCAGATACTTCTAGGATTGCTTTCTTAAGTTTGATTTTTTCTGCATTTTTATCTGAAGCAAAGGGTATCTCACCTATGTCTACACCATAATCAAGAAACGTATCGCGCACGTTATTGTCAATCTGATTAGAAGAGTCAGGAGTTAAGAAGGATGCTGAGATTTCATTCTCTGGTGCCCGTACAACACCGTCTTGCATAAACCTAGATTTGTCTCCAGGAGAGAATGCATCTAATACTCTGGGGTTAATTGCCTCAATAGTTGGATTCTTATACCCACGACCACCGCCAATAACGAGCACTTCTGTAATCGATCCATTATTATCAATCACTGCTTCCGCAGTTGCCTGGTCAAGTGTGCGTGAAGGGATGAGTGCTCTAGGGTTAATCTCTACTGTGTAGTAAGAAATGCGCTTAGGGAATTCATAAACACCTGCAAACGCTCCCTTATTAGGAATACCATATCCTGCAAGGACAATAGCAGTCGCACCATCTGCAGAAGTAATAGTGCCATTGTATGTAAACTTGTCGCCCACTGCACCAGCATTGAGCTCAATCATCCCTGCTCTCAACTCATCACCAAAGTAAACTACAGATCCGATGATCCAACCGTTAAGCGTATCTCCTCGTTTGAAACTACCAGTAGTAGATGTATAGCGGAAGAGAATACGACGACTATCAGTATCGATATTCTGGAATGCCTCTTTCACACCATTGGTGCTGATGTCATTAATACTGATGCGTGTCTTTGTTGTCTCCCATGAATCTTCACGGATCTCGTAGAAATGAGAGTAGAAGTGATCATTGGGTACACAGCAAGGTCTAGGTCTACCTGAGCTCTCATCTGGGCATGTAGTGTTAGGACAACATGGGACATCATTCAGCTGATACTGAATACCAAAGATCGGACCATTCCAAGGATATGTTGTGTCGTAAAGATAATAGTAATACTGTGAGTCATAACTATCCTCAAATCCCAGGAAGCGTGGCACCGCTCCTTTGATTGCACCATTCAGACCATACGACCACTCAAAGTTTGCTTCTTCATCTAATATCTCAGCATTATCTGGATTACCAAATCCCAACACACCTGGAGTTTGACCACTAGGTCCATTACCATAACCACCAGGATATCCTCCTCGGTTATAAATTCTCCAGTTAAAGGGTTGGTCGTCTGCTTGGAATGCATACCAACCGCGCTTATTAATACACTGACCAGTAGGACCGATCTTACCTACATCTCTATATTGTTTCTTAGGTGCATTCGGATCTTCATTGCTATAAACATAACACTCGATACCTTGATACTGCCAATCTCCACCACGTTGCTTTTTGGGAGGTATAGGACCACCACCTAGGTTGACTTCCTGGGCTGGGTCGATAGTATAGAAGTCATCAATGTCTTTACCACTACCAGCACTGTAGTTACCGTAGCGGTAGTGATACAGTGGCACTGTGTTGCTCTGCTGTGAGGTATAGACATACCCAATGACACCCAGGTCAGCATACTTGCCTTTACCATTACCTATACTGACACCTGAAGGATTACCACTACCAGCATGTAGCAATGTATTGTCAGGCCAATATGAATAGAATAATTTCAGAGGGACAGTATTCTCTAGTTGCTCTCTTAGCAAATAAAATACAGGTTTACCATTCTTTGGCTCTGCTCTATAACCACCTGCTGCTGACTGCCAATCTTCATTCTCATTACCCATATCCTTCTCTAGGACCTTGGGTGTGATTGTATACTTATGATCTCTTTTATTACTTCTCCAGAAACGATAGATCGCTTGACGCTCTCCATCACAATTTCCTACACAGGTCTTATCATTATCCCCAATATAGTGTACAGAGTCTTTTCCCAGAGGATATGATCCAGGTCCCGCACCTTGAAATACAATCTGATAATCGGTGCCTGTCCCCATTAATGGTACAGATTCATGCGAGCGATATTTCGACGACGATGGTCGTTTGAAACTACCCGCCATTTCTTGTGATGATATTGGATTGGGGTAACTGCGTGCAGTTTCCTCAACATACGCTGCCATTATATACCGTTAACGGTTTCAATCGTATTTAGCCGCTCAAAGATATTATCTAGTAATTCCTTGAGATTGCTGTATTCATCATCACCTGGAATCTTATACTTCACCATATCCGCACCAGGAGGCGGTAGTCTCTGAAACGCTTGCTCCAATACTGCTTGACGCTCCGCAAGATTCTTGATGCTCTTACTGATTTGCTCAAACGCCCACTTAAAGTATTCTGTATCACTTTCAAATTGTGGGACGGATTTTTCTTCACTATTAGTCATTTAGAGTCACACGCGGTTTTTACGATTTTTTTATTCAAGAATCTCTTTTAGAATAATAGATCCATCAGTCTCTTCTAACCATTCTAATTCAGTTCCTACATCCCATCCAGTCTCTTCAAGCATCTCATCAGGGAGTGTCACGAAACACTCTCCATGCTCATCTACTTCTACTTCTAGCACATACCTCTTGCTCATAACTCATATGTATTCAGTTTTACTTTATGTAGACTCGGAAATTATTTCACAACAACGCAGTGCTCCAACACATGCCTGCTGATAAACAGCAAACGCAGGATTGTAAAGATCTGCAATCTGTGATACATCTCCATATGGATGATGTAAAAGGAATCCATCTCCTAGATACACACCACCATGATTAGGAATACGACTGTCTCCTCCCACGGAATACGATCCGCCCAGTGGTGTGGTATACAATCTAAGGACTAGGATATCATCAACACGAAGATCATCCCATTGCACTAACTCATCTCCCCACTCACTACGGAAGATCCATTCTCCCTTCTGCTCTTCAATTGCATCGTCAGTAAATCGAATCACTCCACGAGCATTGAAGTCAATCATGTCGTAGTCATGCTTCCATTTCATATACTTACGAATGATCTCGTAGCACCCGTAGAGTCTCCTTCCAGTCCATGGGAGGTCTAATAAATCCTTGTGCTCCTCTACAAGAGAAAGATATTTTTCTCCTCTTGTCATTGAATTAGTAGTCATACCTTAGTTAGTCTCGTAATCTTACTCAGACACGCCCCACAGGCGATCCTGAGGGTCTCTGAGAGGGTTATGGTAATATATTGAAATTGCTCCCAAGGAGTGGTGGTTACCTTAGGAGCAATATAATCAGTTACTGGTTTTCGTAGTTTCATGAATGATACCATACTTGGCGTGGTCTTTCTTTGGAATCAATATCCAATTCCCATCTTCCATTATATAATAACTTCCACGTTTGCATATCGTCCCATTCGGTAATCGATTCCTTGCCATGTTGTCGTCCCTTGAAACCCATCGAAGGTTACTTACATCGTTATTGTCTTTTATACAATCAATATGATCCACATCAGAAAGATTTTCTGGATTTGGTATGAATGCTTCGGCAACTAGGCGATGCACATAATGCTTTACCTGTTTCGCAAACTTTCCGTTTTCATCATAGATTGATATATTCACCGCCATATAACGACTATCGTTGACCTTCGTAAGGTTTCCTCTAGGGTGGGCGGCAATCTCTTTACCATCATAAAAAACCTTTCCAGTATCACTCACGCTATACCTTGGAAATCTTGTGGGGAGAATTTTCATACTGGAAAAATTTTTTAATATGGATAGTATCTCGAAGGCGATGGGATACTGTTGTAGGTTAGGGAAGTATACCTTTTTTATATACCGCCTTCGGCGTTACACATAACACGGCAAGATACACTGCCTATGTGTCACCTACCTCTACATCATAACATAGTCCTTCGGCAATGCAATAGTCACAGAATTGTTGATACTGTGTGAGGTAATCATCTAGATCTAAGTCTATTAAACTCTGTGCTAGTTTGATTTGCTCATCTGGTGGCAATTGTCCCTCATCGTATAGATCAAGGAGCACCTCTAAACTAATAGGAATAGAGGCGATCTTACTGCCATAGGTGTCACTCATGCTTCAGAGAATGATACAGCATCGTTGTGTGCTTGGTGCTGTGATTTGAATGGACCATACTTAGGACAACCATCGTAATCGTATGCCCAAAAGTATTTCCTACTCTTCTCCCAGATCTTGATATTAACTGGGGGATGTGTGGCGAGTTGAATAGTCTTCATTCGTATTCTCCAGAGTAGGTGTCGGATAGTGTGTCTTCAGTTAAGTCATCATACTCAGGTGAATCCTCAGCGAGTATGTCATCAATCCAATCGTTGTCAATGTCATTCACGGTTGTAATCCTCCTTGGTGTTGTTGTTATCGTAGCGAGTGGAATAGTCATCAGAATAACTGTCATAATTGGTAGGTTTTTTACTACCATTAAATTGACGTTTCTCTCTGATACTTTTCGGTCTACGAGAGTTGTGGAGGTCGTTTCGTTTGTAAGTCCGTCCCATGAAAGTGTGTTGACTATGTGTGAATTGTAGAGGATCTTTGAGGATCTGTCAACTGTTGTAATCCTTGCCCTTATGTGTTACAGTCCGAGGTGACTATAAGTCTGCATATTTATAAGGGCATTTAGATCGCAAAAGTATATTTAATTAGATATTTAATTTATTCCACAGAAACGCGCAAAGTTGTGGAAAACTTGTTAATAACTGTGGAATATGGTAGTTATTAAGCAATGGGGACGATTTGTGCAGTGAGTGTAATTCTATTGCCTGTGGGGTTAGCATCAAATCCATGAGTAATGTTTGAGGGATGAATGATGATATCACCTTCTGAGATATTGAATGTTGCTTCTGTCATGTTATAAGGTGTGAAACCTTTTGAATCAAATTGCATGACAGGATAGAAATTAGAGGCAACGTTACGTCTCCACTTAAGGGGGCAATGTTGGTCTGGGTTAAAGTTAATGAAGTAGGTGAGTGAGAATAAACAATTAGAGTGTTCGTGTGGTGCATAGATTGCTTGTGTATCTGCGATCTCTAAGTAAGAGTCTTGGATAGCGAAGTTAGTATTAAATAGGTGAGCGTTTGTGTTGTGTTGATTAACTGCTTGGATGAGAGTTTCAGCGATCCAGGGGAGAGCGGTTAAGCATTCGTTGTTATCACCTACCTGTGTAATGTTATGGCAGATTGCTTCTCTCCCATGCTTTTCTTTTAGATCTTGTTGTGACATCCACTTAAGGATATCTTCTTTATGTTTGTTATGATCAGTGTTAGTGAATTTAGTGACAGGGAGTGGAAATAAACCGTAAGTCTCGTGTTGAATTTTGTTTTCGAGACTGGGTGAAAGATCAGACATTGTTGTTAATGAAGGGCGTTACTAATTATTATACCATGCTGACTGGGGTAATACGATAGCAGTGCTCTTTACTCCATAGTTTATTATGCATTGCCATGATATCTAATGCTTTCATTTGAGTCATAGGGAGGAAGACTGTGTTTTCCCAGTTACCAATTTTGTTGTATTTGATTTGGAGTTGAAACATTGTTTGAAAAGAAAAGTGTGAGTGGGGGGTTATCGTATCAGGCGAAGATGTAACCATTGGTGAAATCATCGACGTTATAAACTTTGCTTTGTCCTGCCTGTCCTACAAACTTTCTTACAAACCACTTATAATTCTTTTGGAATACACCCTC
>Ga0209557_1000637_pt1 | contig 20383 bp, 3 predicted proteins | sample SaaInlV_120m_DNA_4_FD_184672 | JGI IMG/M metagenome (GOLD analysis project Ga0209557, IMG submission 184672) | Marine microbial communities from expanding oxygen minimum zones in the Saanich Inlet - Saanich Inlet SI074_LV_10m_DNA (SPAdes) (version 2) | ecosystem: Environmental > Aquatic > Marine... | reverse complement strand
CTAGAGGAGTTGAAAATACTACAAGAGTAAATCATTTTAATGGAAATGTAGTAACATTTGATAGGGGTCAATATACCTTTATTGAAGGTAGTCAAATTGGTGGTAATAGCAGCAGTCCATTTGTAAAATACTATGATTCTTCTAAGCAAGAGTTGACAGTAATTTATAATTTAGACCAATCTTTAGAATCTATTGAAGAAATTACTTTCAATTCATCACTTAGCGATAATGGCACTCCCGCTAAATTTGTTAGAATTGATTCTATAACATCTCCTTCATCATTTAAATTTGAATTCTCAAAAGATAATAATTCTGGTCCATGGACTCCCAATCCAATTATTTCTGTCCAAAAATACTATCGTTATAAGTTTATTACTAGTGACCCTTCTATGGGCGGGTCTTTCCTAGAATTTTCTCCCAGTAGAAATAAAAACATTATTACTACAGAGGCAGAGAAAGGTAATCTTTTACCTGGCACAGGTGATGAAAATACTTCATATGTATCTGTTAAATTTGGATTTGGCGATGCATCGCCAACAAACTCATATACTGAGAAAAAACAAATTGATTTTACAAACTATTATTATTTTGACAAAGCGGGTGTAGTTAATTCTGACGATAGTTATCTATCATTAGTGGATGACCCTCTGCAAGGTGAAAAAACTGTAAACTATGTTTCTCCATTCTCATTTGCATATAACTTGTCATCTACCCCAGAATATGATGGGTCTGGGTCTCTCTTATATACTACTAATTCTATCTTTGCCTTGGGTGCAATTGATAGTGTAAAAGTTTCTAATAGTGGAAAAGGATATAAGAAAATTCCAAATACATTTGGTGCTCTGCCATCACTTCAAAATAGATGTCTTCCTGTATTGAATTACAGTGAAGAATCTAATCAAATTATCTCAATTTCTATTGGCACGTCTGGTAGTGGATATTCTAAACCAAGAATTCTTTTGGTAGACAATGGGATTCCTGTCTATTTAAAATTTAATATCGTAATTGGCAATTTAGGTAAAATTATTGCAATCCTTTTAGAAGATGATTACACTTTTACATCAGAACCTCTTGTTTATGTTTTGGAAAGTGATGTAAAAATTTACTTTGGTAGTAATACTATTGGTGCTCCAAACAATGTCAAAATCACATATAATGGCACTTCATATTACAGTGACACAACAGTATCTTCTCTATTCACATCTCATCAAATTTTACAGGTAACAAACTTAGATGATAAGAATTTCTTGAATGGTGAGATTATCAAGCAGTATGAAGGTGGATTCTTAATTGCTGAGGGTCAACTAGCAAAAGACGGTTATGATTCAAGGAAAAACTTCTTGAAAGTTAAAAATGTCATTGGTGAGTTTAAATCTGGTCTTCCTGTTACTGGCACTCTATTGAATAAGAGTGCAGATGTAACAAACGTCTACTTTACACTATTCAATACTGATATTAAGTCATACTTTGACAATGCTGGGTATTTTGACACAAATAGAGGACAACCTTCGTCTTATACGCAGAAGTTAGCAGATTCTTATTTCTATCAAGATTATTCTTATGTTGTAAAATCTAAGAGTCCCATTAACATCTGGAAAAAGTTGGTTAGGCAAACTGTCCATCCAGCTGGATTCAAGATGTTTGGTGAAGTTGCGATTGATGCAACTGCTAGCACTCAAATGCCTGCAGGACAACCTAAAATTGAAAATATCAGTAAAGTCACTCTTTGGGACCCTGAAAAGAATAAGGTAACCATTAAGAGCACTAGGAGACAGATTACACAATCTACTATTACTGTAAGTGATAGTAATATCAAGAGAGGTCAAGGTAGTGTATTGGTATCTGGTATTGATACCACTGAATTACTCTCATATCAGTTTGAGTTGCAGCAACCATTCGATGGAGATTTTGACGAATCAGGTAATATTGTTGGCACCAAGACATTTAATATGGTCTTACCTGGGTCTGGTATTCTTAACGTAGCAAATGAGCACAATTTATTCATTACTATTGATGGTATTGTCCAAGAGCCTGGTGTGGCATTCACTATATCTGGGTCCACCATTACATTTGCTATTGCACCTCTTGGACCAAGAAGAGCAAATAATCAAGACATCGAACCACAAAAATTTGTTGGTAGATTAGTTAGATTCAAGAATGATGCTCTCAATAATCAATACTTTAGAAAAATTAAGAATGTCCAAGAGCAATTTGATGGAGTAACTACTAGATTCTCTTTATATTATGATGACGGCACAGATGTCATTCTGGATGCTAAAGAAAATTTATTAGTCTCTCTGGATGGTGTCATCCAGGAAAACAAGATGACTCCTTTGATTCCTGCGTTTGCAGCATACTATATTGATAGGACTGTAACACCTAATGATATTGTATTCATCGATGCTCCTAGAAAACTTGATGATGTCAACTACACTAGATTCTTTGCATATAGTATTTCAAATTATGAAAGAATTTACCTAGAAACAGATTTATATAATGGAGTAAGAACAGGTCCTTTTATTATGAGGACTGTGCTTGGAAAGCAAACAGTTACTGTCAATAATGATAGGACTATTTTAGTGTTTATTGAAGGTATTTTACAAATTAGAAATCGTGCATATAGTGTTACTGGGTCCACCATTACATTTGCAGAACCTCCAAGACCAGGACAACAAATTAATATTCTTTATCTCTATGGAAGAGAAACTGAAAGAAAATTAACTTTCTATAATTTTGAAAGCAATAAATTCTTCAACACTGTTGATTTGTTGTCAAATACGTTTATTAGCAATAAGCAGTTATCAACATACAATACTGTATATCAAGGAAATTCTTTATCTGAATGGACCGCAGTTGGTGAAATCTTGACTGCATTTGCTAGTGCAGATGCACAAGGTAATTCTACTTTAAGAATTATTTTCAAGCAACAAAATTTTAAAATTGATACCGCATTTCCAATCAAATTGGCAAATTATAAAACATATACTCCTGAGTATACTATTGATGCCTCTACTATTCTTTCTGTTTCAGATTATGTAGAAGATGATGAAAGGAATGAGCAAGTATTTAAAACCAAAGCTGGTTGGATGGTTGGCACGGAATTATTGCCACCATTTAAGAATAATATCAATATTGGTGATAAAATTAAGGTTGATGGAGAAAATGATTATCGTGAAGTATTATTAATTCCTGAAATACTTAATAAATTAGGTCATAGAAGAGAAGATTTAATTAAAGATAATCATTGGGCACAAGTAGGTGTTACTGATTATAATGGACAAATTGATGGTATTGGTCTTAGTGTATTAGCACAACTCACTGAAGGAAGAGTAACGTCCATTACTTGGAATCAACGAAATTATGCCGAGTATGCTTATGCTGTCTCAGATGGCATTATTATTCCAAAAGTTGTCTCTACTAGAAATGGTTTAGTATTCTTAGGTTACTCCAACAAAGTAAAATTAAGATCTGGTGAATATTTAAATGTTACTAATCCAAATCAATCAACTTTAGTCACAAATCCAATCAATATTCAACCAAATGCATTTGGTTATGCACAAACTCCAAAATTGGTATTTGTGCCTCAACCACCTAGAGATGCATATGGAAATATTACTGGTCCAGTAACTGGTGGTGGTGCTACTGGTTTTGCGATAATGAATCGTGGAGAAGTAATTGATGTTGTATTGACAAGTGCTGGTAGTGGTTATTCTACTCCCCCCAAAGTAGTTATTACTCGTGGATATAATATTTTAAGGTCCCCAAATTCAGTTATTGAAACGAGGACAGATTTATTCTTACAACCAACAATTACTTCGTCCTTTAATATTCAATCTTGGTTCTTGCTTGATATTGGGTCTAGGTTGGTCCCAGATATTAATGTTGTCATTGAGTCAAAATCAAAATATGATTCTACAAATCCTACACTAATTATTACTCCACCTGCTATTAAGGTTGATATTGATACACAAGTAGAAATTGTTAGTATTATTGATGCTTCTGTAAATGCTGTAACAATGTCTTCTACTATGAAGTTTGAGAGGACTTCTAGAATCACTACAGAGTTTGACGTTAGTAGCATCAATCAAATTACTAAAACTGTTACAGTATTTGCAGATTTTGGTGCATGTGATGTATTCAGTAGTGGTGTTGATGCCAATAAGTATGAGTTTGCACAACTCGGCAATAGATTCTCTTTATATGAGAATATCAAGTTTAGTCAAGACTTAGGTGTTGCAAAACATGCTGGGCAACATATTAGTGCTCAGAATACTCTCCAAGAAATGGAAATTTATTATCCAACTATTACTATTGGCGATTTTGCTGATAGAAGTGAATCTTCTCTAGGTGCTAATGGTGCTCATTGGCAGGTGCATTGGCCAACCATTAACGAATATGGTGCAATTCTAGATCAATCATTGACTTCATCTGAAGTCATTGTTTATGTCCCAACTGGAGTTGTTGATAGATTCCCATCTAGTGGTAAATTATTAATTGGTGGAGAAGTAGTATCTTACACTGGTGTTTCAGGAGGAGATAGATTTACTGGAGTTACCAGAGGCGTGGATGGCACTACCGCACAATCTCATAATGCTGGTGACTACTTAAGGAGTTTAGTTTAATCAGTATAAATATAAATAACTCGGAATTACCAGAAATAATACAATAAGGGAAAACTATGGCCGCCATCATTTCTGAAAAATTCAGAATCTTTAATGCAAAGCAGTTTTTAGAATCGTTATCTGAAGGCGCAACTGGCACTGAAGCAACTTCTGACGAAAGAACTAAATCCTACTTCTTCGTAGGTCGTCCCCAAAGGTGGAGTGCTTACTTAGAGATTTACTCTACTGTTGGTACTTTCTCACTGGGTGAGACTGTTTATGTCACTACTAATGGTATGACGGTAAACAATTCGTCATTCCGAGCAACTGTTGAAGCAGTTTATCCAAATAGTATTCTTCTATCTGGTGTTTTCCCTAATATTGCAGCAGTCCCAGGTATTGGTAGTCAAATTAGAGGTGATTCTTCTAATGCTACTGCATATGCGGCAGTTTACAGATATGCAACTGACGAGATTCCTCTTCGTCCCGCAGATAACGACGAAGAAGAGAAGAGTATTCATGATGACATGATTGCTCTTAAAAGAGTTGGCGCAGACCAAGTAAGAGCAGTTGTCAGAAGATTTAATTGGAATCCTACTGTCAATCCTAAGTTTGACATGTGGAGACCTGACTACTCTTATGCAAGGGCAGCACAGGTTGACCCAGATGGTGTAGGTAGTTTAACTCCTGCAGAATCTTTGGCAAATGCACAATACTACCTAGTTAATAATAACTATGAAGTATTCAAGTGCCTTTATAACGGCACTAATGTTGACAACCCTTCAGGCACTAACGTATCATTAGAACCTAAGAGAAATCCTGGTCCTACTGGTGAAGGTGTATATGATTCCGCAACTGGCGTCTATACTGAATATCCTGATGTAACTAATGGTTATGTTTGGAAGTATCTTTATACTATCCCAACAAATGATGTATTGAGATTTCTCTCAACAGACTTCATGCCAATTGTTGAGGATTCTACTGTAACAACCCTAGCAGCATCACAAGCAGGTGCCATCTCCACTATTATTGTTAGAGATAATGGCAACAATCTACCTTCTAGTAAAACCATCTATACCCCTATTTTAGGTGATGGTGCAAATGGTATTGTGCGTTTTCAAACTGGTCCCAATGGTAATATTACTACTGCATATTTGGTAGATAATGCAGGTGCTAGAGTAAACATCAGTGGTAGTGGTTACACATACGCAAATGTGTTAATTAAAAATGGTTTCCTTTATGAGCAACCTGATTTAACATCACCATTAAATGTTTCTTCAAACGCTTCTGGTGATGTAGAAGTCATTGTTCCACCACAGGGTGGTCATGGTGCAGATTGTATTGCAGAACTTCTCGCAAAGAGAATTATGGCAAACATTCGTTTGACATATGCAGAAGGTGATGGTGATTTCCCTGTTGATAATGATTTCCGTAGAATCGGTATTATCAAGAATCCTAAACTTCCTGCTCCTTCAACTGATTTTGCTACTCAGGATACGATTAGTGCAATCTATGCAGTTAAACTAAACAACGTCAGTGGATCATTCCAACCAGACGAAGTTGCCAAACAAGAAGTTGCTGCTGGTGAGTTTGCATACGGCACCGTAGTTTCATGGGTTTGGGATGAAGTTGCTGCTGGTCAAACTCCAACTTCAGGGACTCTGAAGTATTTCCAGAGTCCTGATTTGCACAAAGATAATGGTATTGTTAGAGCGTTTGTTTCTGATGCAGCAAGATTAGTTGAAGGTCAAACTTCTTTAATCAGTGGTGCAGTAGAAACTGGTTATTCTACTGGCGGTGCAACTCTTCCTCTACTTGGTTTAACCTTCACTAATGGTCTTGCAGTCCCTGAGATTGCAAAGAATACTGGAGAAATCGTCTACATTGAAAATAGAAGACTTATCACCCGTGCTCCCGACCAAATCGAAGATATTAAACTAGTTATTGAATTCTGATTTCTGTTTCACATAATAAAACCCGTAACTTTGAGTAGAGATGCCACAAAATACAAACTTAAATACCAAAGAGTATAACGACGATTTTGATGCGTCTAAAAATTTCTACAAAGTCCTTTTTAGACCAGGATACTCTATTCAGTCCAGAGAGTTAACTACACTACAATCGATTTTACAGAATCAGATTGAGCAATTCGGAAAATATCAATTCAAACAGGGGCAACAGGTTATTCCTGGCGAAGTTTCGTTTAACAACAGACTCAATTATGTAAAACTTTCCTCTGTTTCCGAAGTTGCTGAGAATGTTGGTGGGGAAGTCGTATTTAATAAGTATGACATTAAAGACCTCATCAGTTACACCCTTACTGGATTAACTTCTGGTGTACAGGCAATTGTAATCGAAGCAGCATATGGATCTGAAACAGAGTCTGATACTATCTTCGTTAACTATATTAGTGGCGGTGACGATAGTGAATCAACATTTAGACAAGGCGAAGAATTAGAAGTAAATATTGCCAATAGTCCCATTTTGACTGTTGGCACTGATGGTAGCTCATTGCCATCTTCTATTACTAGTGTAAATCCAGATACTCTAGAGGCAACACTAATTGATAGTCCTGCAATGGGATATGCTTCTGCTGTTAAAGTAGAAACAGGTATTTACTTTGTTAATGGTTTTTTTGTGCAATGTGCGGAAGGTCTATTAGTTGTCGATAAGTATTATTCTCAACCATCTGCGAAGGTTGGTTTTGAAATTGAAGAAGAATTAATTACTCCAGAAAAAGACATTACTCTCTATGATAATGCTAGAGGGTCGTCAAATTATTCTGCTCCTGGAGCACACAGATTACAAATTAATCTGAATCTAAAAGCATTTGGATTAGATGCTGATACAGGTAATAACTTCATTGAGTTACTCACTCTGAGACTGGGTGTAATTCAGAAAAAAATTAACAAGAAAGAATATAACGTATTAGAAGATACACTTGCTAGAAGGACTTATGATGAGTCTGGCGATTACGTTGTAGATAACTTTCCAATCGAATTAAGAGAATATTGGCAAAGGTCTGGCAATCAAGGTCTATATCCATCTAGAGTTGATGGCACTGTAGGACCACAAGGATTATCTGAGGAAGACGCTGAAACAAAACTAGTCTCTGGTATTGGGTCTGGCAAAGCATATGTCAGAGGTTATGAAATCATCAATAAGGAAACTAAATTTCTTGAGGTTGATAAAGCAAGAGATGTCTTAGTTAAAGAAAACAATAAGATTAAAACATATGGGGTGCCATCTTTTAATATTACCAATGTTTATGGCACAATTCCTTTAAATGCAGAAGGCACACAACTATCTTCATATCCAACTGTTTATTTTTCAAGACTATTTAATGACGGTTATCTAGGATATAATGGTGATTTTGGCACTAGAAAAACTTTAGGTAGAAGAGGAGAAGCACTCAAATCTTCCACAAAAACAAATTTAATTCATGATTATGGGGTAAAGACTATCTACCTCAAAGCAAAGTCTCCTGCAGCGGATTACAGCAGCATTCTAGGGACTAGATTGTGGTATGTATCAGACCTAGCAGAAACTCTTGCTGGCACCGCTGCTGACTATGTAGATGTTATTGGTTTTTCTCAACTAACCAGACCAGATGATTTAGGGGGAGAAATTTATATTGAATTGACTGTTTTAGGAAATAAAAGAGATTTAGAATCTAAATTCTTAGAATATGACAATGGAGATTTTGTACCTCTAGCATTGGGTAGCGCAGCTGGCACTGATGTAAAGAGAAGACAACTTTTCACTAGGTCTCAAGGAAATCCTACTGATGATGGAAATTTCCGCGCACAAAATTATTATTTCCAGCAAAGTGGCACCCAAGTCCAAGTATCTGACTTACAATATGAAGTCAGAGTTGAGGGTGGGATTAATAAGTATATTTCCAAAGTAACCACGGTTACAGACCATGGTGTAGTTGCTGGCAATGCAATTACTGTAGCTGGTGCTATTCCTAGCACCTACAATACTACTGGTGCTACTGTTTTAGCTAATGTAACTTCAAAATATTTTGAATATGAGTTAGATTCAGATCCTGGTCAAACTGCTTCAGGTACTATTATTCTTACAGTCCCTGTTTCTGCTAGTAATTTAATTTACCCATATGGAGAAATCCTCGATTATAGCGAGATTATTACTCCTGTGATTGGTATTTGCAAACCCAAAAACATTTCTCTTGCCGAGAGAGGATTTGGTTTCAATCAAGAAACAGATAAAATTATTTCTAAAGGTAGAGACCTTGCTGGAAATCCAATTTACAATTCCATCTTTAGGATGGAATATTTCAACCCAATTTTCTTTACTAAGTTAACTCTCGATTCTCCAGTAACAACTGGATTTGCTGCTGGAAATTATGTCACTGGGCAAACTAGTGCTGCATATGCTGTTATCGAGGGATCTGCAGATTCTTCATATTCTTCTTTTAATACTTTACATGTCAGAATGATTTCTGGCACATTCAGAGATGGTGAGACTGTTGTTGATGAAGAAGGAAATGTTTTAAGAATTGCAAAAGAAAATACTATTTCTCATTTTATTGTTAACAAGAGAGGGTCTCAATATACCCAAACAACTTCTGTTGCATCAACAAAACCACTAAGTATTGATGGTAAACTGTTTGATGTATCTGTTGTCAAACCAGTCATTGTTGGTGGTCGAGTAATTAATGTTGAGATTAAAGACCGCAAAGGATTTAGTGATGAATATGTTTCAACTCCATCAGTTGCAGTTAGTTTTGATGCTGGCACACCACCCTCTGCTGCAGTTGTAAAAGCTGTATTATTTAAGAATACTGTAATGACTTACACTAATGAAAGTGTTAAGTCACTATTCTCAGAGTTTGGTGATGGTGAAATTAATAAGTTTACCGCTGATGTTGATACTTTCAATAAAAAGTATTCTTTGAGTAAAGACGTTACCGCATCAACTTTTGAGGGCATTGCTGGAAAGAAAACTTTGACCTGTTTAGCATTCTCTGGAAATGCATCTGTTGACCTCATTCCAGGCGATGTCATTGAATTTATTGATTCTACTGGGACATTACGCAGAAATATTATCCAGCAAGTTACTCCTTCAAGTGGATTGGTAAGATCTCAAATTCAGTTAGACACTGCTCTAAAAGGAGACGTTGTTAATGCAACTATCGTCAGAAAGAGAAGTAAAATTACAAGTCCAGAAAACTCTTCACTCTTATTCCCACTAGGATTCAAGTCTGCTAGCAGTTTAATTGAAGATAGTGATGATACAAAAATTAAATATTACATTCGTAGAGATTTCGTTACTACATCTTCTACATCTGGTGGTCAAATCACTTTCTCTGCTCAATTGAAGTTTGGCACACAGCAGTTTATTGATTTCAGAGAGAGCAATTTCTTGCTCACTATCTTAGACAAAGGAAATGCTGACACTGGTCTAGAAAATGGTGATATCATGTATATCACTGGAGGACAAGTTTCTGCATTGTCTTCTGGTGGTGTTTCCATTACCTTAGATAATCTAACCTTTAGGTCTGATGCGTCTTCTGCATCAAACGTTGTCTTAAAACTAACTGCAACTATTGAAGTTACTAAGGCATCACCAAAAACCAAAACTGCTATTAGAAATAAAAGAATCGTTGTTGTATCATCTGGCGATAAAGTAATTCCTTTCAGAGGATATGATTATGATGCGAAGACAGCCGACATTATTTCATATGCAGATGCATTTGGCACCTATGGCACTGATATTAAGGTCTTTGAGGGGTCTGTATCCAATCCACCTACCCTAGATGACCAAAATAATGTAATTGAAGGTTATGATGTTACTGATAGATTTACCTTTGACGATGGTCAACGTGATACTTTCTATGATGTTGCACGTCTAGTATTGAAGCCAGGTTTTGATGCTCCTACTGGTCAAGTAGTTATCGTATTTGATTACTTCGAGCATTCTGCTGGTGATTTCTGCACAGTTGATTCATATTTACTAACTGGCGTCCCATCTACAGATATTCCATACTTCAATTCACCTTCACTGGGTAGAGTTTATCTCGCAGACTTGGTTGACTTCCGCCCTAAGGTTGATGTGAATTCAATCATCACAGGATTCCAGAATAAGTCTCTATTGTCTAGCAATAATACTATTTCATTCACTGGGTCTGGTGGTATTCCGTCTGCAACACCTGCACACGATGAAAATCTAGAATTCACATTTGGATTTAACAGTAAGCAATATCTAGACAGAATTGATGGAGTCTTCCTTAATAACAAAGGAAACTTTATTGTCAAGAAAGGCAATTCTTCACTTAACCCATCTAAACCAGAATCTCCTGATGATGCAATTGCTCTATACTATCTCTTCATTCCTGCATATACAGAGAATGTTAAGGACATCCGTGTAACACCTGTCGATAATCGTCGTTACACGATGCGTGATATCGGTAAGTTGGAGAAGCGTGTTGAGCGTCTAGAGTATTACACTACTTTAAGTATTCTTGAGCAACAAACATTCAATACACAAATAAAAGATGATATCGGTCTAGACAGATTCAAGTCTGGTATCATTGTAGATAATTTTGAGAATCATGCGATTGGTAACTTGAAGTCATTTGACTACAAGTGCTCTATTGATACTCAACAGTCTGTATTGACTGCTCCTACTGTAGAAAATTCTTACGGTTTAAGAGAAATTTCTGCCACTAATCAAGAAAGGTCTGTTGCTGGTTATCAAAAGACTGGTGAAGTATTGACTCTTCCATATGCAACTCAAGATTTTGTTTCTAATAAATTTGCAACAGCAGATGGTAAGATTAATCCAAATCCTTTCGTAGTCGTCCAATATGTTGGTGATGCTTCTATCTCCCCATCTATTGACCACTGGTATGATAATACGCAGACACCAAACATTTTGAATAATGATACAAAAGTATTCTCTGTGTTTGTTAATAAGACAGATGCTAGAGAAGGATATGCAAGTCTTAATAACTTCTACATTACTAACTGGGTTGGCACGAATAGAGCATTTTTTAATATCAGCTCTCTAAATGATATTACATCTAATACCGAAGCAAATGTTGTAGCAGCAACAATCTCAACGTCATCAAATATTAGTCCACAAAATAATGAAGTTGGAAAGGGTATTACTACTGTAAACAATGGTAATAGCACTGTTGCTTCTTCCTTACAACTATATGCTAGGTCAAAGGCAATTAAGTTTACTTTAAGAAGACTTAAGCCTAATACAAAATTCTATGCTTTCATTGACGGCAGAAGCGTGTCTCGCTACATCTGTCAGGATGTCAAATTCACTGGTATTCCTGCTAACTCTCTTGGTCCATTTGGTGTAAATGAAGATGGGTCGTCTATTAAGACTGACTCTAATGGTGATGCTAGTGGTCTGTTAATTTTCCCTGCAGGTCCTGCTCCATTACAAAATGCTACTTGGCCAGGTGATATTAATAGTGTTGCATATGAGTCTGAAGGAGAAGAATTAAACTTCACTACTGGTATCAAGACAATCAGATTTACTACAAGTGATGAAGATGCTAATGATTCTAGTGTAGATAGTTTTACTGAGTGTAAGTATTATGCTACTGGCACTTTCCCCAAACAACCATCTGCAATCATCTCAACAATTCCTTCATTCTTGAAAGGTTCTGAAGGTATTCAATTTATTGATAACGCATCTACACAAGCAAAACCAAGTCCTCTATCTCAAACATTCCGTGTCGAAAATATGGATGGTGGTTGTTTTGTCACAGGTGTTGACCTCTTCTTTGCAGAGAAAAGTGCTTCACTACCTATTCGAGTATACTTAACAGATACAAACTCTGGAAAACCAGGCACATATGTCGTCCCAGGCACAGAAATTGTCAAGTCTTCAGACACTTATTTAAGAATTTATCCTAGTGGTAGTCTTGATTTGTTGATTGGCGAAACAGTCTCTGGTTTTAATTCTGGTGTTAAGGGTGTAGTTAAAGAAGTAGTTGACCAAAATGGCAATAAATTACTTCCTACACTACAAAATACCGTAAGAATCAATAATGACCAAGTTTATACTCTAGTCCTTTCTAACTATACAAGTTTGGATGGGTCTCCTTTCCAGCAAAATGAAAATCTATCGATTTCATCTCTAATTGCTAGAAACACTTTAGATAATACTACCTTATCGGTAAGTATTGCCAAGGATTCTGGCAGAATTGTTGCTCTTAACATCACTGATTACGGTGAAGGATATGATTCCGCAACACTAGTCATCCAAAGTCCACAACTTCCTGGTGGTAGTGTTGCAACAGCAAACGTATTCATCTCGAATGGTGAAGTATTTGATACTTCTATTCTTCTAGAAGGGTCTGGTTATACTGACGCTCCTTCTATTATTTTAAGACCTAATGGGTCTATTAGTAAAGAAGCAGTAATAGTACCTGTTATTGAGATTGATACACCATCTGTAAGAATGGGTGTTTCTATCGACCCACAAGATGGACAGACTTTAAATTCAGTATCTCCAACTAGATTCACATTCAACCACCCAATTTACCTACAAAATAACACAGATTATGCGTTAGGTATCGAAACAGATTCTACCGATTATAGAGTTTGGTCTTCCAGACTAGGTGAAACTGATATTTCAACATCACAAGTTATCACTCAGCAACCTCTACTTGGGTCTGTATACAGGTCTCAAAATGTCGATGCATGGACCGAAGACCTGAGTCAAGATATTAAGTTTGTAATGAAGAGAGCGGTATTTGTTACCGATACTCCTGCAAATATTAGATTGACTAACGAAGAGTTAGGTTATGAGTTGTTGGATGCAAATCCAATACAAACAGATTCTTCATCCAATGATAGTGCTGATTCTTCACTGTTTAAAAACAATAATAAGATTATTAATATTAATCATAAGAATTCTGGTTTTGAAGATTCTGGTAAGTCATATGTCACTTTCCGTCAATCAGTTGATGTTGGTGGTATTGAGGGAGAAACAATTAACTCTACCTTATTCCAAGTTTCCAACTCAGGTCTAAATTCATATAATATTACTTCTGCGCTCGGTGCTGGTTCTAGCACATTTGGTGGTGGCAATACTGTCTTAGCATCTTACAACAGAAAGTATGAAAAACTATATCCAAGAATCGGTTATCTCTCATTTAGTGAGACCCCATTCAATGTAGGTGTTAAGACTGTTAATATCATTCCACAAGACTCACCTGGAGAAAACTTTGTTTCATATTCGCAAACTGACTATGAAACTACATTCTTGAATGAAGAGCATTTCTTTGATAATCAAAAAGTTATTGCTTCAACGTTTAATGAAGTCAAGAATAATATTGACGAGTCTCTAGAGTATAAGTTTACTTTATCAACAACAAAAGATAACTTGTCCCCTGTTATTGACCTAAGGTCTTCATCTGTCAAAGTTATCTCGACTCAGGTTGATAAACCAAAAGGTAATGAAGTGAGATTTGGTAGAAGATATAAGTTACTATCTTTCTATCCAATTTACAAGTTTAATGTAACTAATCTACCTGTTGACCAAGCAGGTGACCCAATTATCCCAACAATTGACCAAAGTGTTACTGGTGATACCTCAAACTGCCGTGGTGATATTATCAAGGTAGTTGGGTCGCTAGTTTATGTCAAAGTTAAGAATAGTAGTGTATTCCAAGCAGGTGAATCTATAAAATTTGGTGTCCAAGATTTTACTGGTGTTGCTGTTTCGCCAGATGGTACTACCAGAGTTATCAGTAACTTTACACCAAATACACAAGTTGAAGTTTATCAAGAAAATCTTTCTGATAAATTTAACACAGAAATCTATGGCACTATCATTGCTTGGGATGATAAGACTGAGACTCTCACGGTCTTAGAAGAAAAAGCACCTATTGACAATGATTACACATCTCCTGCTACTGGAGATTTTGCTAGAAATTCTTCTAACGGTGGTGATAACCAAGTAAGTGACATCATTAGAGTGGGTGACAATCTATGGCATCAAAATATTTCTCCAGCAGATGCTACTGACTTGAATGAGTCTGTTGCAGGATTTGTTGAAGTCTCTGCTGTGGATTATTCATCTGGCGTAAGTTTCACACCAGATACAACTTCTAAGAATAGCACTTCTCTCGCTAAATATGTTACTAAGGAAGTGACACTTGCAAATCCAGCAACAACATTAGAAGTTAGACTAACTGCTAACATGACATTGCAAGATGATGTTGAGGTATATTACAAAGCAAAACCTGTAAACTCTCAACTAGTCTTTGATGATATTGAATGGGTTGCATTTAATGACAATGGAATGCCAGATATCGAAGTTATTCCTTCTAATGATGCAGCTATTTCTGGACTGTTTGAGTCACAGTCTTCGTATAAAGAGCACAAATATAGTGTCTCTGATTTGAATGAGTTTGCCTCATTTGCTGTGAAAGTTGTTATGAAAGCATCGAATCCATGTTACATTCCTAAAATTCAAGACGCAAGAATTGTAGCGGCATACTGATGAATAAATTTGCAAAGGTAGAAGGTCATCATGACCTCTACCGTGATAACACTACTGGTGCCATAATAAATACAGATAAAAGTATATTTAACCATACTAAAAAATCTACCTCTGCTTCGGGTCTTATTAAAAACCTTCAGACAGATGTAGAAACTTTAAAAAGTGAATTGTCTGAAATTAAACATCTTCTACGAGAAATAGCTGGTAAGTAATGGCACTAAGAAACGTCCCCAAAAGTTATACCTTTGACCAACAACGTGAGGAAATTAATACTCTCGCAGGCGATGTGGGTGATATCACTCAACTTGCTAGTGGTCTACCAAGTGTTGTTGCTGCTATTAATCAGATACAAGCTGGGTCAGCAGATGGAGGTGAATTACTAAATGGTCCTGCAGCACCTACAGCAGGAGATGGTGCTAATGGAGATTTCTGGTTAGATACTTCTACCAATAATCTTTATGGTCCTAAAGAAAGCGGTGCTTGGCCAGCAACGACTATTTCTTTTTCTGAGCAAATTCTTTCTGGTGTTGTAGCACCGCTCAGCATTCTAGGTAAAGAAAACGATTACTACTTTGATACTGTCAAGAAAGAGTTATATGGTCCTAAGACTGCATCTGGTTGGGGCGCAGCAACTCCTCTTGGTGAAGCAGATTACGAGAATGTCTTATATGTAAAACCAAATGGTAGCGACAGTAATACTGGCGCAAGTCCATCAAAAGCATTTGAAACAATCAAAGCAGCAGCAAAGGCGGCAGCTGCTACAGATGGCAACACTACTATCCGCGTTGCTACTGGCAAATACTTTGAAGATAATCCAATTTATCTACCCAATGGCACATCAATTGTTGGTGATAACTTAAGAGAAACTATCGTTATTCCCCAGAATGAAGGCAGAGACCTATTCTGGATTACATCTGGTTGCTATGTCAACTACATGGTATTTGAAGATAACTTTAGTGGTGGTCTAGGTTATCTTGAAACAGAACCTACTGATAATCGCACTCTTACTGCCGTTGACCAGTCATTTAAAGTATTGCCTGGGCATACTCTGTCCGAATTAGATGATGTTTATGGTGATAGTGCTAATATTATTGAATTTAAGAAAGCAGACTTAGTTGCTCAATCTTTAGCAGATTTAATTGACCCAAACATTCCTGGGTCAAATCCATCAATTGTAAACGATCCAGACTACGACGAAACAACTTGCGAGAGAGATTTAGGTCTGATTGCTGATGCCATCATTGCTGACCTCAGAGCAGGTGGTAATGTTAAGTCCATTCAAGCAGGTCTTTCTTACAGGACTCCAAGTGCTAGAGATTCATTTACACCAACAAATGCAACATATGATCCATCAACTGGAGTAGCAGTCCTAACTATTCCTAATCATGGAATGAGTGATGGAAATTTTGTTAAGTTTGCTCCAGGAAGTTTAAAATTCACATGTCTTACAGATCCTAATGTAGTAACAGGATATCCTCGTATTGGCGATGGAAACTATAATGCCTGGATGGAAATTACTAATTCTAGTGAATCTACCATTACTGTAAATGCTGGTGTTTCTTCCGATACATCACAACATACATTTGTTTCTGCTGACTCCGATGCGGTTATTAGTGATACAGTAATTTACGGTGGAGAGTTAATTGCAGAAATTAATGGAGAAGAAATTGAGCAAATTTTTGCAATTGAAAGATTGTCATTTCATGCTCAGGCAGAAATCTTAAATAACCCCTCTTCTGACCCAGGTTGGACATATCCTGTAATCACACAAGATACTGCAGGATACCCTGCATGTGCTAGGGCGCAAGCATTTATTGGCACAGCAGAGTCAATCATCACCTCAATCATGCAAGGCGGTGATGTACCTCAATACTATGTTGGTCCTGGTTTCATTCTAATTGACCAAGAGTGGATTCAGGTTTTAGATTTTGACCTTTCTACAGATACATTTACTGTAACTAGAGGTGTTAACGACCCAATTACAGGAGAAGCAACCGTTGCTGATAAACACATCACTGGTGCATTTGTTTCACAAAGTGCATTTAGTTGGAGATATGCTATTGCGTATCCAGAACAAAGTGGTTATCAAGGTAAAGGTAGAGTAAATCTCCAAGCAAACAATACCGTTGTAAGCGGTGATGTAAATACTAGGTTTAATTCTGAGTTACAAGATGGATGGAGTATCCGTGTAAATGGTAATGACTATAAAATTGCAACCGTAGATAACAATGGTCAATTAACATTAGTTGACCCAGTGCCAGCTGGAGAGGATGCAACTTTAGATATCTATTATGTCATTCCACCAAAAGAAAGAATTTTCTTATCACCATACACACAAAACTGCTCATGTATCTCCAAGTTAGGTAAGGCAGTATATAATAGTGTTACTAGAGAATATGATGCGTCTAAGACAAGAGCAGGTGGTCTCTTTGCTGATGGTGCTCAGCTCAACAGCAATAGCCCTCTTGAGTCTATGGTTGTGGATGCATTCACTCAAATTGTATTTGGGTCGATTGGTTTCCACCTAAAGAATGATGCATATGCTCAGTTAGTTTCTGTCTTCCAAGTCTTCGAGTCGGTTGGTGTCCTTGCAGAATCTGGTGGTTATGCATCTATTACCAACTCTGCTACTAACTTTGGTTTTGAAGGTCTTAAGGCAGTAGGTTTCTCTGCCAATGTATTGCCCATCTTCTCTGGTGGTCAAGTATCTAGTGTCCAAAATATTACTAAAACCGATATTAATACTGCTCTTAGTAATATTGTTGGCACGGTATTTTCATCAGAATTGGGTGGCACTGCAACTAGAGTGACTATCGAAGTTTCTATCGTCGATATTGGTAAGTTTGAGAGAGGTCAAACTATCACCATTTCAAATCACGCATCGACACCAGACATCAATGGTAATGGTAAAGTAATTGATACTGTTGATTTTCAATCAAATAGAATTTCTATTATTGAGCAAGTTGCATATGATGCAGCAACCTTTGTTGCTGGCGGCACAACTGGTGAAATCGAAATTGCATCAGGATCTGTTTTTACCAAAATTAATATAACTGGTTATCAGGCACCACCTATTCCAAACTATGTCCTTAAAATTCCTGGACTTGGTTTAGACCCAACAGGCAATGAGCAAGTAGTTGGCGAGGTGCTTTCTTATGACGAAGGTAACTTTACAGAATTTACTACCAACTTCCCATTATCAGATGCACAAATTGCTAGTATTTCAAACAATGCATCTGCTCAGTTGTTTGCACCATCTACAGTAAACAGTTCTTCCCACACGTATGAATATGTTGGTACTGGTATTAACTATACTGCATTCCCACAAAATGGTGGTATTACTGATGTAAACAAACAGAGTGTAGAAGTATCTTCTGGTAAGACTTATGTCAGTGCCACAGACCAGAGTGGCAACTTCAGTGTTGGTCCTTTCTTTAATGTAAACCTTAGAAGTGGTAAGGTTACATTTAATGGGTCTGTTGCACTGGGCGTCCTAGATTCTTTACAACTCAAAGGGTCTCCTGGCGTCCCAATCTTTGAATTCTCTCCAGACGATGACCTTGGTGGTGCAACTGGTAGGTCGGACACGGTATTACCAACACAAAAGGCAGTTAGAGATTACATTGGTAGGTCAGATGTTTTAGGAAACCTAGTTGGTTTAGATAAAACTACATCAACAACACCTAATCAACTTGTACAATTAGATGTTAATGGTCTGATTAGTGCTGCACAGATTCCACAGACATCAACATTTGTTGTATATACTGTAGAAACAGAAGCAGAAAGATTGCAGGATTATATTCCTACTGAAAGAAAAGAAATTGTATCTAATACTGCTTCAACTATTACGTTGCTTGATGTAACTAATCTTGTTGACCAACAAGTTGTGACAGGGACCAATATTCCCAGTAGCACAAAAATCAAACAGGGTGGAATTAATGTAATTACTAATACTATTGAATTAGTTGATTCGAGTAATCAACCGATTAATTTACCTACTCTAACTGCAGGTGATACTGTAGGATTTTTAGGTAGTCCATTAAAAGCGGGTGATATTGTCATTCAAAAGAATGAAGCAGATGGCGATCCACTGACTCTTTTACAAACTTGGATTTTAACTGCGTTACCTGGCACAAACCCAGATAACTGGGAATTAATTGCACTAAACCAGTTAGATGCTGCTGCTATTGTTTCAGGCACAATCACACCATCTAGACTTGGTAATGGCATTGCAAATGATGAAACTTATCTAAATGGTCTAAGCAAATATACACCTGTTGTCAAGGGTATCTTACCACCAGCAAATTCTGCTATTACTGTTGCTGGCACAGCAGAAACTCTTAAGAGAACTGGCACGTCTATAAGCATTTCTGCTATTACTTGGACAGCAGATGTTGCAACAGTATCTACAGTTTCCAATCACTCATTAAGTACTGGCGATTATGTAGAAGTTGAGCAAGTAACTCCAGATATCTTTAATGGTGTATATCAAGTTATTGTAACCAGTCCTACAGAATTTACTTATCCAAAAGTAGAAAATCCTGGTAGTTACCTTACAGGTGGTATTGTAACATTTGGTGTAATAAATGAAAGTGGATTCCTTGAATTAGATGTAAATGCTGCGGCATACACTACTGGTCAATCTAGTGGGTCTAGTAGTCGTGGTGTTGCAAGTTTCTTATATAATAGGTTTACAATTGATACTCAGAATGTAATAGACATTCGTGACAAGTCTATTACATTGGGTAAGATACAAAACATTGCACCCAAAACATTACTCGGCAATAGTGGAACATTATCATCCAATCCAACAGAAATTGAGATTGGTGTTGGTGTCGCTGGCGTCCCTACTTTTGAAGTTACTTTAACAACTAACAGATATACTATTTTTGATGAAAATGTATCTAAGACATATGGCGTATTGCCAGATTTGCAGTTAGTTGCTGGTAAAGAATATATCTTTATATTAGGTGATGTTACAGGTCATCCATTTAACATTGTTACATCTCCTGGTGCTATTGGTGCTAATCTTTATACAGATGGTGTGCTTGGCAATGGTAATAGTAACGTTGGCGACTTAATAAGATTTACAGTACCACAGGACGCTCCACAATTCTTATATTACCAATCTGGCGGAGATCCTAATAATTTTGGTATCCTGAAGATTGTTAAAATTGGTGATAACTTAGAAGTTGTCGATTCTACTTCCTCAGCAACTATTGTATTAGATACATTCCCAACATCAAGATTTAATACCGCAGAATATTTGATTCAGGTAAAGAATA
>Ga0209557_1000630_pt1 | contig 20460 bp, 13 predicted proteins | sample SaaInlV_120m_DNA_4_FD_184672 | JGI IMG/M metagenome (GOLD analysis project Ga0209557, IMG submission 184672) | Marine microbial communities from expanding oxygen minimum zones in the Saanich Inlet - Saanich Inlet SI074_LV_10m_DNA (SPAdes) (version 2) | ecosystem: Environmental > Aquatic > Marine... | reverse complement strand
GTCAGGAAAGAAATGCTAATGCCATCCAAATAGGGTAATTGTGCCCCGTTCCCATCGATACGCCAATACGTTTCATTCTTATGTAAAACCAATTTTTCTCCATAATGCCAAACATGAAATTTGAATGGCCCTGTACCCACAGGAGACTTAGTCAGCGTTATCTCATCCTTTGGAACTACAGAACAAAACGGCATAGCGAGTAAAGAAAGAAAAGTGGAATTGGGCTGTTTTAAGACTATTTCCACCGTAGACGCATCTACTGTTCTCAAGGAGGCAATATCTTCTACCACCCAACTGCCCGGTGAAGCAACCTTAGCATCGCGTAATCTATTCAAACTGTAGACAACATCATCCGCCGCTAAGGGCTTACCATTATGAAAAGATGCATTGCGCAGTCTGAAGGTATACACCTTCGCTGTACTGTCTATCTCCCACTCCAAGGCAAGAGCCGGTACGATGGCATTTTCACTGTCGAGTGCGACCAATCCTTCGTACAACTGCTGTACCACCCAAATGGAGCTCTTCTCTTTAGCAAAAGCAGGATCTAATGAAGGAATTCCCGCAGGCTCATTGTAGCGAAAAACCATCTTGCCATCTGCTTTATCAGTTGTGCACGAGGTCAGTACTAAAAAAACAACTACAAAAAAGCCCCCTAAAAAGGAGGCTTTTTTCAGTTGTATGAATGATTTAGGCATCAATTTTTGCATACTTCGCGTTTCGCTCAATAAAATCTCTACGAGGCGGAACCTCATCGCCCATAAGCATGGAGAATACACGATCTGCCTCAGCACTATCGTCTATGGTTACCTGCTTAAGAATACGTTCTTCAGGATTCATAGTGGTCTCCCAAAGCTGTTCTGCGTTCATTTCACCAAGACCTTTGTAACGCTGAATGCCAACGCCTTGTCCACCATCGCCACCGTATTCAAATTGAAGTTGGTCGCGCTGCTTGTCGTCCCATGCGTAAGCGGATTTAGAACCTTTCTTCACCAAGTAAAGCGGCGGCGTTGCAATGTATACGTACCCTTTCTCAACCAATTCGCGCATGTAACGGAAGAAGAAAGTTAAAATCAACGTTGAAATGTGGCTACCATCCACATCAGCATCCGTCATGATGACGATTTTATGATAACGTAATTTCTCGATGTTTAATGCTCTGTGATCATCTACAGTACCCACACTTACACCGAGTGCAGTATACATGTTCTTGATTTCTTCGTTTTCAAAAACTTTGTGAGACATTGCCTTTTCAACATTCAAGATCTTTCCGCGCAACGGAAGAATGGCTTGGAAGTTACGGTCGCGACCTTGTTTTGCAGTTCCCCCAGCAGAGTCACCCTCCACAAGGAAAATTTCACACACTTCAGGATCCGTTTCAGAACAATCGCTCAACTTTCCTGGTAAACCCATAGAAGACATTGTCCCTTTGCGTTGTACCATTTCGCGTGCCTTCTTAGCGGCCACACGTGCTTTCGCAGCGAGAAGTACTTTCTGAACAATAATCTTTGCTTCACCCGGATGCTCTTCAAGAAAAACTGTAAGCATTTCGCCCACCAGCTTATCTACTGCGCCACTAACTTCTTTATTACCGAGCTTCGTTTTCGTTTGACCTTCAAACTGAGGCTCCATTACTTTAACAGAGATGACCGCGGTAAGTCCTTCTCTAAAGTCATCGCCACTTACTTCAACCTTTTCTTTGGCAAGCAGACCACTATCATCTGCATACTTCTTGAGCGTTCTTGTCAAAGCCCTGCGGAAACCTGCTAAATGCGTACCACCTTCGTGGGTATTAATGTTATTGACGTACGAATGAATGTTTTCGTTGTAACCGGTATTGTAGTGCATGGCGACCTCAACTGGAATACCATCACGTTCACCCTCTAAATACATCGCTTCTGGCATGATTACCTCACGATTCGCATCGATGTATTTCACAAATCCAGCTAGACCGTCTTCGCTGTAAAAACGTTGGCCAATGTATTCGCCTTTTTCATCCTTTTCGCGAAGATCCGTGAGTGTAATAGCAATACCTTTATTTAGGAAAGCTAATTCGCGCATGCGCTTAGCCAATATCTCGTATTGGTATTCTAATTCTTCAAAGATTTCACCATCCGGCTTGAAGGTAACAATGGTACCGCGGTGATCCGTAGTTCCAATTTCACGGGTAGGGTATTTAGCCGCTCCTCTAGAAAATTCCACTTCGTATTTCTTACCGTCTTTGTGGACCTCCGCATGCAACATCACTGAAAGAGCATTCACACAGCTGACACCAACCCCGTGAAGACCACCAGAAACTTTGTAAGAATCCTTATCAAACTTACCACCGGCATGCAAGACAGTCATTACTACCTCCAAGGTAGATCGTCCGTCCTTTGGGTGAATGTCCACGGGTATACCACGTCCATCATCCTTTACGGTGATGCTGTCGTCCTCGTTAATGGTTACATGTATATCTGATGCATGACCTGCTAAGGCCTCATCAATAGAGTTATCTACTACTTCGTAAACAAGGTGGTGGAGTCCTTTTACACCGATGTCGCCAATGTACATCGCGGGACGCTTGCGAACGGCCTCTAGGCCTTCAAGGATCTGGATGGACCCACCGTCATAATTCTTTTGCTCTTCGCTCATAAACTTAAGATGAAGTTATGTTATATGCTATCCTAACAAAGATACCTTTTAGGCGCCCAAAAAGCGAGAAAAGGGGCACTAAGCCCCTCTCCTTTTACCAACATTTTTATTAACATTTACAAGGGTTTCGGCCGATTTAACAGATTAGAATTGGTAGTTTAAAACAAACAATCCCCTTGTCCCTCTAACGCGGTACCCTAAATAGGTTTGGTAGTCTTGATTGAGCAGATTATATGCACGCAAGCTAATACTCAAATTCTCGTTGATTTCGTACCCCAATTGGAGGTTTACATCTGTGTAGGACTCCAGTCCGGACCCATAGGAAGACGGGACATACCTACCGCCAACATACTTGACTGCTGCTGCAATTCGCAGATCGTTGATGGCATAGGACAGTAGGCCCCCAAAAACCTGACCTTCACGGCCTAAATATTGGTCGCCAGCGAAGGCATTGAACTGCACATAAGTACTAGCTGTAAACTGCTTTAACGGTATATTTAACTCTCCTCTGAAAGAGGTCTTCAATACTTGTTCAGCGTACCCCACTGAAAATGCTGGTAAAAATGCACCATCAACTTCTACTGGAGAAAGCACCGTGTCTCTAAAGAATTGAACAGCGTCGTTCATAAACGTCATTGCGCCTTCTAATCGGTATTGTACTTTACCTATAAGCGCACCTTGCATCCCGACATAGCCACGGTTTTGCCCTGATAAACGCAATTCTTGATCTAGAGATATCTGTGGTACTTCCTGAAGCAAGCCCCGCAACGTCTGTTGTTTTGAGGAACCGTCCCACCCTCCATAAATTGCAAGCGTACGGCGCAGAATTTCCGCCTGGAGATTTACTCTAGGGAACACATAGAACTCAAAGCGGTCTTGATTGAGACCCGCAGTTTGTGTACCGGTAAAATCTAAACCAAACTCATACGTCAATATCCCATTTTTACCTCTTGTAACAGGAGCAATGGTAAAATTATGGTATTGTCCCCCTGTTGCAGACCACCCATTGTATTGAGAAAACTGATAACCTAAATCTAGGACAATCTCTTTATCGCCTGCTTCTAGCTCTACGGTGTGTGCCGTTGCAGCGAGGTGTTCACTTGTCGCAAAACCGGCATGCGTATAGAGGTAGGAAATTCCACCGCTACGGTAGGTAGCAAGAACCTTACTGGTAGGATTAGAGGTTCTTAACCACTGCTGGCTTAACCCATAACTCTGCTGCCATGAACCGCTTACTGTATCTACTTGTCCCGCATCCAGTGCACCAAAGAAACTGTGATAGTTCGCCTGAAGCAAGGCTTGCGTCTTAAAGTTCCAATTCTTGGTCGCACGCTGAAAATCTGCCAGCAAGGTATTTTCATAAGTGGGCTGAGTATAAAACGGACTATTAACACCCGACAATGTACCGTCGTGCAACGCTTTGATGCCCCAAACATTCTTCTTACTCCTCGGCGAAGAGAGTACAAAGCTCGCGTAGGTCCCTGTGAAATTACCTGCACCCAAGCTTACTTTTTGCGTAGGTAATTTAGGCAGCTTTACACGACCAAGCTGAATACTTGGAATAGGATCCGGATCAAAATCTATGACCATGCCTTTCGGTTGAATTCGAACCGTTACTGCCAATTTCTCCGATGTCGTATCCGCGAAGGACGGCTGCTCAGAAATTTTATGTGCCGAACGTACTTGCGCTTTATAGTCTTCAACAACTCTGATTTCGACGCTTTTTACTTCATCTCCTGTTTCTTCTTGCGCCCACAAGCTAAGTGGAGCCAAGAATAATGCGGTATATAGAATCTTTTTCATTGCTTCAGTTGGGTTTATTCTTGGTCCAATTCTTCTAATTCCTCCATCTCCGTAGGCGCAACCTCGAGCGTATCCGAGATTTGGGCCTGGGCCTCCTCAGCAGCTCTTCGTCTAGTGAGGTCAGATTTAAACTGCTGCGCCTCCCCTACAATAGCACCTTCCGCATTATCTATGATGTAGTCCAAAGTGTAGTTCGCTTGGAAATCATCCTGCAGGCCGGCGTAGTTCTTTGCCATCAACAGCAAGGACTTCCAGCGCCACTGTGGGTACGTCGGGAGATTATCGATCATCCAGAAGATGCGCTCATTCGACGCTTCATATTTGGACTGCACATATTCAAAATGGGCCAAATAGTAATTCGACTCGGCCTGCGCCTCACCCTTAATTTCGGCAGTCACCTGAGTGTAATACAATTTTGCACTTGCGCTATCGTTCAAGGCCAAGGCACTACGCGCGGCATTTAGTAACGCTTCTGAACGCCACTCCACCGGCAAACCTTCATCTTGCAACAAGCTCTCAGCATATTGCATGATGACCGGAACATCCTCTAGTGCTTTCGCACAACGCATCAATCCCAATCTTGCACGGCGACCTTCATCCGCATTGCCTACCAAGCTGACGACCTGCTGGAAATAGGTAAAGGCGTTTTCATAATCCTCGCTGGCGTAATACAAGCTGGCCAAACGCTCTACCGTACGCTTGCGGAAGCTCAATTCTCCGGATCTTTCTACAAATTCATAGCCGGCAAGAGCAACCGCATCGTCCCCTTCCGCGAAGGCACATTCTGCCGCGTAGTAGTTTGCCGGCACTCGGAAGATGCCATCTGGAAATTTCGCGATGTACTCGAGCATACCTTTTTTCGCACCGGCGCAATCGCCAAGGCTGTAACGGTCAAAGGCGCCATTGTAGAGTGTTGAATCCAACGCACCTTGACCTATATCGGCACCAGTAAGCGTTTGTATCCAATCCACATAGTCCCCTAATTGGTCCAATTCTGAAAATTGAATTTTCGCTAATCCTAATGCCTCTTTGCTTTCGGGGGTATTTGGGTAGTTCTCAACAACGCGCTTAAAGGCATCTAACGCCCCGCGACTATTCCCCTGTGTGCGGTAAATAAGACCCAAAGCAATGTGCGCATTCTTCACAAAACGACTCTGGGGGTAATCCGAGATAAAGGAATTAAAAATCTCTTCAGCACGCTTGTTTTTGCCAAGCTTCATATAAGTCTCGCCCAATTCAAAATAGGCATCCGTGGCGTACACCGAATTTGGGAATCGCTGCACTAACGCCTCTAAAGCATCGCCTTTCTTCTGCGGTTCATCAACCAGTCCGTAACATAGTGACCGTTGAAAGGCAGCGTAGTCAGCATCAGGAACATTGCGCCCAAGATAAGTGGTGTAGTAGGTAATGGCGTTTGCATACTGCGCGGTCATGAAGTAAGAATCGGCCAAACGGAGTTCGGCGTCATTCGCCAATTTCGTTCCCAATTTTGCGCTGTTTAAAAACAATCTAAAGGTGGTCGCTGCATTCCGGTAATCTTCCTTAGAAAAGTAGGCATACCCCTTGTTGTATAAGCTACGCTTGTATTCGCTCAGTGTTGCAGATCCTGGAATGGCCTCAAATTTTCCTATTTCCAACAATGCCGTGTTAAAATCATCTTCGCGGTAGGCTATCTCCGCCAACCAATAATGCGCTAAGGATGCATAGACATTGTTTAGTGGATAGTCCAGTGATTTATTAAAGAGTCTTCTAGCCGCGTTGTATTGTATGGCATTGAAATGCTGTACACCTCGAAAGTAGGCCACCTTCTGGTAGGCTCCTTGCATCGTAGGCTGATCCAAACCTGCCGCAGATATAGCCTTCATTGCACTCTCATAATCTTTGGAATTAAGGTACAGATTCGCGAGGTATTCATTCGCTTCTTGGCGATGACGACTGTTGGGATAAGCACTTAAAAAAGACTTAAAAATATCCAAAGGCTGCTCGAACGGCGTACTGGAATCATACGCCAGCTTCGCATAATTAAAATAGGCATCTTCACGCAAAGACTGATCCTTCCCGCTTTCACTTGCACGGAAGAAAGCCGATTGTGCTTCCGTTTTCTTGCCCGTCTTTAAATAACAATCCGCCAAATGGTAGTAGGCACTCTGCCCCAAATCATCACCGCGATTGTGAATCTTATTGAACGCATTGATGGCCTCCTCGTAGCGGCCAATTTTATAGAGTACAAAGCCCAACTTGTAGTGATCCTGTTCCTTGAGTTTCCCACCTAGCGCTTGATGCTTTTCTAAATAGGTAGCCGCAGATTTCCAATCCTTCCTTTGGTAGTACCCTTCACCAATGAGCTTCGCAACCTCGGCTGCACGAGAAGCAACGGCTTGCTCGAGTAGCGCCTCCCCTACACGAAGGAGCTCGTCAATCTCACCGGTTTTATAGTAAATCTGACTGAGGTAATAGGGTGTTACTCCACCAAATTTGTCGTCGCCTGAGAGCAACTTAAACTGTTCCACTGCAGTGCTGTACTGTTCTGCTTCATAGGCGATGTGGCCATAGTAATACCTGTGATGGCTGCGGTATTCACCTTTGTATTCTGTCCCTTGGAAAAATAGGTTTCGGGCTTTATCAACATCCTTTGCCATCAAGTGACTGTAGGCCAATTTGAAATAGTATTCGCTTCGAAAACTTGATGCCACGTCTTGCTGGTCAATCGCTCCAAGCCATTGCACCACCTTTTTATACCTGCGGTTGTTGAAGTAATAATCTGCGGCTGTAATATGTGCTTCCTGCCAACGCGGGCTCAGCGGATAGGTTTGAGCGAAATACGTCAAGAAGTATTCGCTGTTTTCATTCATCAAATAGAGGGCGCACAGGGCGCGGTAAAAACTACTCTCTTCCTTTAAAAAACTTTGGGTGGGTAAGTCGGATTCAAGCAATTCATCAAAACCGACTCTTGCCGCCGCATAAAGTCCGTCCTCAAACAAATCAACACTTTCATTGTAGGTTGCCTCAAGTCCCGCTTCTAAAGGCGTCTCTTGAGCTACACCTAGGCTAGTAAAGGCCAGCAACAAAGCACTGTAGAGAAATCTTCTCATCATTATCAGGTTTATCCTTAAAAATAAACGTAGCCTAGCGCACCTCGCGCTGCAAATCAGGTTTATTAAGGGGAGTTATTCACATGAAAAAACGCAGAACCTGCATACTTTGGTATGTTATCTAGTAAGGATTTAATAGCTTGTAGCCCTATAACTGACCTCCTATTCAATGGCATTAGTCGCATTAAAAAACGCCTCGATTTTTCAAGGCAAACACCTGGTGCTTAGCGCGGTAAACTTTGAAATCGCCGCAGGTGAATTTGTATACCTTATTGGGCAAACCGGATCTGGAAAAAGCTCTGTTTTAAAGACGCTATACGGTGATATACCCTTAACACAAGGTGAGGGTCATGTTGCCGACCATGCGCTTAATGGTCTCAAGGATAAAAATATCCCGGCGCTTCGTCGTGACTTGGGCATCGTCTTTCAAGACTTTCAGCTGCTGAGCGATCGCAGCGTGGAGGGCAATCTAGATTTTGTCTTACGCGCCACAGGCTGGAAAGACAAAGAAGCCCGTGCCAAGCGAATTGTCGAAGTATTGTCCTTAGTTGGCATGCAGAATAAGAAGCATAAAAGCACCTTCGAAATTTCTGGCGGTGAGCAGCAGCGGGTTGCCATTGCTCGTGCACTTTTAAATGATCCTAAAATCATCCTTGCCGATGAACCTACTGGTAATTTAGACCCACGCACTTCAGAGGAGATCATGAGCTTATTGTTGAGCCTGACTGAACAGGGCAAGGCTGTTTTAATGGCAACGCATGATTTCCAATTGATTCACAAATACGCAAACCGTACTTTAAAAGTTGAAAACGGTGGCGTCATCAGTACTCAAGTACAAGCTTTTTAATCCATTTGGGAGCATCTGTCCAAAATAAACTCAGTATTTGTATCGCATGTTACGGCGACGACCTAACTGCGCTTTTGGAAGCGATAGAGAAGGGAAAGGAGAACTTACCATCGAATTGGACCTTGGAACTCATTGCAGGAGATCAACATCCCGAACCCGCCGCGAAAGCAAACGCATGGGAAACCCAATTCTCATTACTTTACCTGCACCATCCCAATGGTCTAGGCCGCGGTAACAATAGAAACACCATCGCTCGTGCTTCAACAGGAGATTACTTGCTGTTTCTAGATGCCGACGCACTTCCAGTAGACCCCGAGCAATTTTTGACGAACTATTGCACTGCGCTCATTAATGCGGATGTAGTCGTTGGAGGAACTGCATATAAGTCCGGCAGCTCGAGCCTAAGACATACTATTGGTCAACGCAAAGAAGTCATACCAGCCCACATCCGTACACGAAAACCGCACGCGAATTTTAGCGCATTTAATTTTGCCATTGCACGCTCGGTCTTTTTAAAGCATTCTTTTGACGAAAGCCTTAAGGACTATGGACATGAAGACACTTTGTTCGGACAAGAATTACGTTACGCCTGTAAAACTGTGACGCACATCGAAAACACTGCCTACCATTTAGACGACGATAGCGATGCCGAGTTTCTGGACAAAACCGACGGCGCAATAGACAATCTCGTTTGGCTCATACGCGAAGGAAAGATTGATGAAGAGGTTAAGTTATTTGCGGTCTACCGCAAACTTCAGCGCACCGGAGCCGTGTACCTAATGAAAGTTCTAGGAATATTGTTAGCACGCGGCATACGCGCCTTGTTGGTAGGTGGCTTGCGAAGTGTACTGCTTTATGATTTTTACAAGCTTCTGCGCATGTCTGGACACGCTATAAAAATTGGCCGTAGAAATTTTTAAGCGGCATACTTTCTCTTTCCCAGCTCAATTCCTCTTGAGCGCGCTTCAATCCGGGGGCATATGCGTCACTATGCTCAGCAACCGCAGCGATAGATCTTTGTAAAGCCAAGATATTTTCAACGTGTACGGTCAAACCAACGTTATATTCTTCTACGATACGCTTTACTTCCACCACTCGAGATGTGACCACCGGCGTGCTGCAGTGAATGTAATCGAAGAGCTTGTTGGGAAGAGAAAATCGGTAATTAATATTAGAATCCTTATCTAAGCTAAGCCCTACATCGGCAGTTGCCGTGTAATGCAATAACTGGTCGTAGGGCATCCGATCAATAAACAGCACCTTTTCCTGCCAGCCCTCACGCTGCACCTTTTCTTTCAATCCAGGTATAGCATCACCACTACCCACTAGAAGCAACAACCATCCATCCATTCCAGCGACCGCTTCCACGGCTTCTTCCAAGCCACGATCTACATTCATCCCAGAGCCTTGATTGATTACAATCCGCCTGTTTTCTGGAAGGTTTAAGGTAGCCCTTGATTTGGGTGCAAAGGCAGAAGGCTTCGGGCTGATGTTTCTAAAGACACTCGGGCGAATCCCGTAATCCTTTTCATAAAGATCAGCAATGCTTTCATTTACGGTCCAGATATGTTTGAGCTTTGGAAAAATAGCGCGTTCTACTGCGAGCCAAACCTTTTTTACCCACCTCCCTTGTATTTCGGGAACGCCGCAAAAATATTCATGACTGTCGTAAACGAGCGCTGTCTTGTAGAGACGAGACGCTAAATAATTGGGCAATAACGTATCGAGATCATTCGACACTAATACGGCGCCACGGTGTCTAAGGAGAAAGAGGAATAACCGGACGTGGAATTCCGCATAGAACAATCCGCCTTTCGCGAAAAACAATCGCATTCTTGAGGTTCTATAAGGCCTATCAAGCGGCAAACTATTAGGCAACGCCCTACCGACCCAATGCACATCGAATCCCAATTGCATCAAAAGCATAGCCACCTTGTGCACACGGTTGTCTGTGCTTATATCATTGGTCGTGGAAAGAATGATCTTTTTGGCCATGTGAGAATTCGTTCTTATTGTAAAGGTAGCGATACCTACATTTGCATCGAGCGAATTTATCATGCAAAAGTCCGATTTCGAATACCTCCTCCCAGCAGACCGCATCGCAACGCACCCGCTGCAACATCGCGATGCAAGTAAACTCCTTGTCTACCGTGGCGGAAGCATAGAAGACTGTTTGTTTTCAGACCTCTCGGAAGTACTCCCGGACCACTCACAACTGATTTTCAACAATACGAGAGTGGTAAAAGCACGTCTTCATTTCATAAAGACCAAAGGGGCGAAACCCATCGAAGTATTTTGCCTAGGACCCTACCATATGAGTGTTGAGGAAAGCATGAATGCCAAAGGATCGGTACATTTCGAATGCCTTGTGGGCAATCTCAAACGCTGGAAGGACCACCCGTTGACACTCGATCTTGGAAACGACCTTGTGCTCACCGCAGAAAAAGGGGCGCGTGTTGGTCACGCCTTTGTCATTCATTTCAGCTGGAACAGTGCAGATGCCTTCAGTACCATTCTAGAAGCTGCAGGGAAAATCCCGCTGCCGCCATACATGAATAGGGATGCAGAAAATGAGGACATCGAACGGTACCAAACTGTCTATGCGGCAAGCAATGGGTCTGTTGCAGCACCAACTGCAGGTTTACACTTCACTCCTAGAGTCTTTGACCAATTAAAATCGCAACATCACCGCTGGTTTGACATCACACTTCACGTCGGTGCTGGTACGTTTAAGCCGTTAGACGAAGGCACTGTAGAAAATCATGAGATGCATTCGGAAGAGCTGCTCTTGAGTCGGAATTGGCTGCAACGTTACCTCGATCATGAAGGCGCACAGTTTGCGGTGGGAACCACTAGTCTGCGCACTTTAGAAAGCTGTCATTGGATGGGCGTTAAACTACTCCAGGGACTTCCTTTGGAGGATTTAGGACAATTCGAAGCCTACGAATTAAATACCGACATAACTACTCGTGAAGCGTATGCCTCCCTCATCAACCATATGGATGAACAGGGGATTCAGTCCTTAGCCTTAAAAACGCAGTTGATGATCAAACCCGGTTATCGAATCAAATCAGTCCAAGGTATCATCACTAATTTTCACCAGCCCGGATCAACCCTTTTACTATTAGTGAGCGCGGGAATAGGGCCGCAATGGAAAGAGGTCTACCAACATGCGCTTTCGAACGAGTACCGCTTTTTAAGCTATGGCGATTCTTCCTTGCTCTATTTCAACTGATTGTTGACGAACACAACCTTTCAACACCGTATATTTTAATTGGTATTGCGGCCGTTACCTTAAAATGTGGCGAATAATTCTATATCTATGCCTGCACGGCGTACTCTCCATGAACCAATGCCTGGCGCAGCATGTATTGTTCTATAATGTAGAAAATCTCTTTGATACCTTACATGATAGAGGTAAAAATGATCATGCTTTCACACCCAATGGCGGTTACGAATACAATACCCCTATCTATTACTTAAAAATCAGGCAAACTGCCCGTGCCATTCGATCCAGCATTAATACCGTAGGACAAAATATTGATATTATCGCCCTTGCTGAAGTTGAAAACCGTAGTGTGCTCATTGATCTCGCTAAACACAAAGCCATCGCAGGTTATGGACCTTGGCAAGTGGTGCATTACGACAGTCCTGACCATCGGGGTATAGATTGTGCTGCACTTATCAATACTTCCACAACGCGAGTTGTCACTTCACATCCTATCGCCTACAGTTCAACCTATTTTAAGTCTCGCGATGCATTATTACTTCAAACGAAAAGTGCCTCTGACGAAGACAGCATTACCCTAACATGCGCTATTGTGCACTTGCCCTCCAAACGCGGAGGCGCGGTCCAAAGTGCTCCGTTGCGTGAACAGGCATTAAAGGCAGTAGTGAAGCAGTTAGAAAAAGACACCAATCAAAACCAATTAATTCTTGGCGATTTCAACGACTTAGCCTCCGCAGATTGGTTCCAAAATCACCTGAAAAACGGATGGAGCTCTCCTGAATTTTCCTATCCAAAAAATATCCTTGGCAGCTATAAATATCAAGGTCGATGGCAACATATAGACCTCGCGCTGTACAGAGGTAGCAACCCTTTTGGAGGAATAATTATAGCACCGCCTATCTTGCTGGAAATTGATGCCAAATGGGGCGGTTATAAACCCAAACGCTCCTTTTTAGGCCGATTCTACACTTTCGGTTACTCAGACCATCTACCCGTTTACATATTCAATGTAATTCATTCATGATTTTTCGATATTTTAGACTTTCCTAAAGATATATTTCGAATTATGAAAAAATTAATCGTGTTAAGCGCCGTATTCGGCGCATTATTCCTCACTTCATGTGAGACTGGAGGTCCTGAACCTGCCCCGGCAACATATCCTGGCGATTCACTTACGGTTACCGGAGTAGTTCGTCCTTTGGTGATTGAAACAACTGGAGCTTGGTGTCAATACTGTCCAAATGGTGCAGAGGCCATGGCAATGCTTGATGCTGTGCTTGGTGACAGTGCCGTTTTGGTTGCTAACCATGTTGGTGATTGGTTCTCTACGGATAACGAAGCTTCCTCAAAATTTGACGACAATTTCCCTACCGCAGGTGTACCTAACTTTTACGTGAACAATACCGACGTGGGACAGAGTCCTGCTGCCGCTGCTGCTGCCGCGACATTAGCAGAGGTCGCATTTAGCCTAGAAGCGGATGTTATGACCAATACGACCGGTACAAGCTTTACCGTCTACCCGCGCATCAAAGTCCTCGAGACGAAAACAGAAAACATCTATATGGTACAGTCGTACTTATTATTGAATGGTGTTGTAGCTAAGGATTATGGTAACGGTGTTGATTTGAATCAAGTGAGCTCACTTCCAAAAGTAAGTACCGGTTCTGGTACCACACCAACGACCTGGGCACAAGACGCTGCCGTTGTTGCAGGTGTACCGCTCATTACTTCAGGTACGACCTACACCCACGATGAGGTACTTTACCGTCATGCGACAACTGCCGTTGTAGGTTGGTTTGAAAGCACTGATGCTACCACTAGCGATACTTCAATGGTTGCGTTAGGTCCATGGGGAATGAACTTAGGTGATATCAATCCTTTGGGTAATGCTTATGCCGCTGGTGATATTTACGGAACACGTTATACTCCTTTCCAGTTCCATATCGAAAAACCGACTCTTCCTTTTGATGCCGATTTCAGCGTGGCAACAATCATTTGGGAACTGCGTCAAGACGGTTCTGGCGATTACGATTACATCAATGGTGTTGTTACACACATTGACTAAGTCATAACAACTTTTAAAAAAAGCCTCGCAGGAAACTGCGGGGCTTTTTTTTTATTTTGTCACGATGCAACTACTTCTCTCTTTATTGTTCTCGTTTTCGTTTACCCTAGAACAGCCTCAAAGCGAGATTCCTAAAAACGGAACCTACATATACGAGGTGGCCTTTGCGGAATGGAGCGGTAGAACCATGGGCGATGAAGTCATCGTTATTCTCAAGGACGGTCACATTACCCTCAAAGTATCTAAAAACAGTAATATCCTTTGGATGGGTGCTGCGTCCGGTGATGTCATTGAAGAAGGAACGCTTCGCAAGCACCAAAGCGGCGTATGGATCATCAGCAATGATGAGAAAGACGTATCTCTCGAAGAGTACGGGAGGGCCTACCGTCATAGATTTCGACAAACAAACGATCGAAATGTGTTAAACAAAAAAGCCCCGCTAAGAGCGGGGCTTTTTGCTGGGAAAAATCCAAATTACTTTCTGCGCTGCGACCTGCTTAAATTCTGTTGGCGCTGCATATCTTCTAATCGAGCCTGAAACTTGCTCTTCTTTTTCTCGCCTTTAGGCTGTGCCTTTTTAGCTTCAATTTTTGCTAGAATAGCTTCATCATTTACGCTCTTACGAATACCCCATTGCATACCAAAGGTCACAATGTTACTCAAGAAGTAGTAGTAGGTCAGACCTGCCGGATAGCTGTTCAATACGAACATAAACATCAAAGGCATTAGATACATGATCACCTGCATTTGCTTCATTTGCTCACTCGAGCCTGTTCCCGCAGTCATCTGCTGATTCATTCTAGTGTAAAGAATGGTTGATGCAGTCATCAACAGCGTAAATATCGAAATATGATTACCGTAGAAAGAACTGATCAATGGTATGTGTTGATCCCACGATATCAAGGCATCGTAAGTACTCAAATCTGTTGCCCAAAGGAAACTCTCACCACGCAATTCAATCGATGCCGGGAAGAATCGGAACATTGCAATGAGGATTGGCATTTGAACAATCACCGGGATACAACCACCTAATGGGTTCACACCGGCTTCTCTATACAGCCCCATTTGCGCCTGCTGCTTTGCAACAGCATCCTTCTCGCCAAATTTTTTATTGATTTCATCCAGCTGTGGCTTCAGAACACGCATTTTCGCCATCGAACGGTACGATGCAAAAGTTAAAGGCGACATTGCTCCTTTAATGATAAGTACCATGATGAGAATGATCAAACCGTAACCTAGGCCATATCCTTCAAGCCAATTAAAAATTGGCACGACCACGCCGCGTCCAATCCAACCAAAGATTCCCCAACCGAAATTAATCACCTTTTCGTAGCCTTGGTCGTAGTCTTTCAGGGTCTGGTAATGATTTGGGCCAATATAAAATGTAAACGGTAAGGTATAAGAACCATCAACAGTAGTATTCAAAGTGGCTGTGCTGGAGAATTTTTTTATAATACTCTCGTCTTCATCGCTTCCATTAACGGTGGCTGCTTGAACTTGAGAAAAACCAGCTTCAGGATGAGCAATGAAGGAAAAGAAGTGCTGCTTTTGAGCAAGCCAATCCACGCCGCCCAATGCTTCACTATCGTCACCACCGCGCCCACTCATGTTTTCAATATCTCCGTCCTCAGTGACTTTGTAGGAATACGTGGAATAGATACGTTCGTTACTAATGCCTTTTTCCGTGCGCATGGCTGTGCGTTCCCAGAACAATTCCGGCTTACCTGCAATACCTGCATTGCCACTAACAACCCAAGAAAAATCAAAACCATTTTCAGGGAGTGTGATACGAACTTTAGTAGACCCATCTGTTAGAACAACACCAGATGACGTTCGAGCATCTATTATAAATCCTTTTTGACCTAGACTTTCTGCACCGGGTAAAATCAAATCCATTGTCTGATTTTCATTCACCAAATACAGCGGCAGACTATCGTAGGTTTGATAATCCTTCATCTGTGCAGAAATCATCCTTGCGCCCTGAGTGCTGAAGGTCAATTTTAAATCGTTGTTCTCAACAACAAATTCTTCTGCAACGAAACCATTGCTATCAAGTTCTTCCGCACTTACGACCGCTGTTTCATCTAGAACAACAAGATCAGATTCGTTAACACTTTCCAGTGCCTCCTCTACTACAGGCTCTAGTGGTTCTTCGGGGGCATTTTTACTTTGCCACCAGCCGAACACGCCCATGATCGCAGCGATCAGTACAAAGCCAATAATTTGGTTTTTATCTAGCCCTTTATTTTGGTTTTCCATGTCCTATTTATTTTGATGGAATTCGTCACATGCCTTCACGAATGCAACAAAAAGTGGATGCGGCTTTACAACCGTACTTTTATATTCTGGGTGGTATTGCACACCAACAAAGAAGGGGTGATTTTCTACCTCAACGATTTCAACTAAGCCACTTTCTGGATTAATACCCGTCGCCTTTAAACCCGCATTGGTCAAAACCTCCTTAAAATCATTATTAAATTCATAACGGTGGCGGTGACGCTCAGTAATGTGTGCTTCACCATAAGCCGCTCTTGCAATAGAGCCTTCAACGAGATCACATTTCTGTGCACCCAATCGCATTGTACCGCCCATATCAGTAATGTGCATTTGCTCATCCATGAGCGCGATCACAGGCTTATCCGTCTTCGGATCTACTTCTGTTGTATTTGCATTCTTATATCCCAATACATTTCTTGCATATTCAATAACTGCAGCTTGCATCCCATAACAGATACCGAAGTATGGAATCTTATTTTCCCTGGCATATTGCACGGTTGCTACTTTACCTTCAAAACCGCGCTCACCAAAACCTGGAGCGACTAATACCCCATCCAATCCTTTGCAGGTGTTTGCCGCATTTTTCTCTGTCAGGTGTTCTGAATGAATCCAACGGATTTTAACCTCAACTTCATTGGCTGCTCCAGCATGAATAAAGGCCTCCGTAATGGACTTGTAGCTCTCTTTAAGTTCGACGTATTTGCCGATCAAGCCAATTTCCACCGTGCGCTTCGGGTACTTCAAGCGACTCAAGAAATCGAGCCACTTATCCAAATCTGGCTGTTGTTTAGATTCTAGGCCGAAGTAATCCAAAACTACCTCATCTAGTTTCTCTTTATACATCATCACGGGTACCTCATAAATAGTACTGGCATCGCGTGATTCAATTACATTTTTAGGACGAACATTGGTAAACAACGCCAATTTTCTTCGAATATCTTCATCAATAGAATGTTCCGCGCGACACACCAAAATATCAGGCTGCACACCACTTTCAAGTAACGTTTTTACGCTATGCTGTGTAGGCTTAGTCTTTAATTCACCTGTCACTGCTAAGAATGGCAACAAGGTCAAATGCACCACCATACAATCGCGCTCCATTTCCCATTTCAATTGACGAACACTTTCGATGTAAGGCACCGCCTCAATATCACCCACCGTTCCACCTATCTCTGTGATTACGATATCGTAATTTCCAGTTTCGCCAAGAATCTTAACTCTACTCTTTATCTCGTCGGTAATGTGTGGAATAACCTGAACGGTCTTCCCTAAATAATCCCCACGGCGCTCCTTATCTATCACGCTCTGATAAATACGACCTGTGGTGACATTGTTTCCCTGTGAGGTAGGCGTCCCTAAAAAACGTTCGTAATGGCCTAAATCTAGATCCGTCTCTGCACCGTCTTCAGTAACATAACATTCACCGTGTTCATAAGGGTTCAATGTACCTGGATCCACGTTAATATACGGGTCCAATTTCTGAATAGTCACCCGGTAGCCGCGTGCTTGCAGAAGTTTCGCTAAAGAAGCGGAAATGATCCCTTTACCCAGAGAAGATGTTACACCACCGGTAACAAAGATGTATTTAGTACTTGCCATAGTTCATTTGAAACAGGGCAAAAGTACCTCTTTTCTCGCCCAATTAAAAGGAGAAACTACAGCTAATCGTAGGCATTATTGGCAATTGATTCACACGCTCGGCCTCGACACGGTCGTAATAGAAGATGTTTTCGCGGTTATACATGTTTGTTGCACCTACTGCAGCCTCCATAGCGCCGTATTTCCAATCACCAGAATATTTCAGACTCGCATCTAATCGGTGGTAGGTAGGCAATCGATTGCTGTTTAATGCACCGTATAATACTGATGGGTCTCCATTCGCTGTGGTATAGTCAAAATTGATATCAGGATTGCCTAAAGGGTCAAGAAAATCTATTCCTGGATAATAGCCTTGGGTTGGAGTGAACGGGAAGCCTGTACCCAAATTCCAACGAACGCTAATGTACCATTGCTCTTTATTACCCAGTTTTGCATTTCCGACTAGGTTCAAATTATGACGACGGTCAAAGTTGGGTGCATAGACTTGAACACCATCATCACGTCGCACCTTACTCCATGCATAGACCCCCCAGAAATAATAGCGCCCTTTTTCATATTTCAATACCGCATCGTATCCAAACGCCCATCCGTGCTCAACGATAAAATCCTTGCGTAAAATCTCAGGACGATCGCTGTAGGCAGGAACGTCATCGTATAACTTATTGCGGTTGACATTCGTGATTTGAGAAAAATCCTTCAAATACGTCTCTAAATTAAGATCCCAGTGATCACCTAAATCGTATTCAAATCCGCCAACCACATGCGTCGCTTTTTGCAGTTTAGAGGTTATGGGATTGTCTCTAAAATTTTCCGGAAGATCTGTGGCACCCGATAAAAAACCATAAAACAAATTCACAACATCACGGTCAGAATTTGCTGCCACCAGGTTCTGACTGTACAGCCCACCAGATGCCTTAAACCGGAAGTCTTCCGTTATACTGTACTTCACACCGAGTCTTGGCTCAACACTCAGTTCAGAAAGCGAACCGTAGTAATGCAAACGCAGACCTGGCTCTACGATCAATAGGGTCCCGACATGGCGGTAATTAAAATAACCGCCTAACTCCGTGGTACTTTCCTGTTGGTTGAGGCTTAATCCTAGGCTATTTGTAAAACTGAAATCTGTTGTATAGCCAATCAAATCAATCCCATATTTGGCTTCATCTGCCTTTCCAATGAAATAAGTGAAGTCTAAGCCACCGTTGAAACCGTTTATGGTCGAATTCCGGGGTTGATCTGGATTTTCAGTGCTCTCGATATAATATTGGCTTTGCGCAAAATCGCCTTGTATCAATGTTGCTGAGGCAGGCGGTATTACCGTGAAATTAGCCCCGTACCCCCAACTGTTCCACTGTAAACCTTTCGTTGAATCTAACAAGACCGCATCTGAAAAATTAAACGCCTTGGCACTTAGTTTAGATCCATTATCCGTTTGCGTTGTGAACTTACCATAGAGGTCATTAAAGGTGAAAGGCAGTCCACCGAAACGTGTTTCTACATAAGGATAGAAAATGGGAGCAGCTTGACGTAAATAGCTCGTTTTACCGGAAAGGAAAATACTGTTGTTTGCCAATCCGTTTTTCCCTTTTGGTCCTATTGGCGCTTCCACCAACAGTTTACTCATGTACGTCGAAGAATATAACTTCCCGCTAATGTCCTTTCGGTTACCGTCTCTAGTTTTAACATCCATCACTGATGAATTCCGAGAACCGTACTCAGCGCCGAATCCAGCAGTGTATACCTTCGCACTTTGCAAGACATCCGTATCAAAAACAGAGAAAAATCCTATGCTGTGAAAGGGATTGTAAACAATCATTCCGTCCAGCAAAACCAGGTTTTGAATGGGAGCGCCGCCACGAATATAGAGCTGACCACCTTGGTCCCCTGTAGTAACGACCCCCGGTAAGACGGCAATAGCTTTCATTAAATCTGGATCGCCCCCCGCCGAGAAGGTTTCGATAGACTTTGGATTCAGCGTCACTACTGCTGTATTCACCTTAATTTTTTTCTCAGCACGCTCAATATTCAAGTCAACCGTGTTAAGCATTTGGGTGGACTCTTTCAGATAGACCTTAATCGTAGTCGGTTTATTATTGTAAATACGAGCCTCTAACGTGGTTGGTTCAAAACCTAAAAAAGAAACTGTGACCTCTTGAAGACCCACCGGTACTTTATTTACCTGGAAATACCCGTCAAGATTCGTCATTGCCCCGACGTTCGCACCTTCAATAATAACATTTGCATAAGGCACAGGCTCCGCACCTCCTTCGGCATAAACAAAGCCACGCAGCATTTGTCCTTGGGCAAAAAGGCTTATTTGTGCAAACAGGAAAAGGAAGAGGAGTCTAAATTTCATAGTGGGTTTCTTGCTGCAAAAATAAGGCCTAAAGCGCACACCGAATCAACCACTCTCTTAGATGTTCATACTCCCCTGAAGACGAACGTATTACTCCTTTGCATTTACGGTCAAAAACCAACAATTCCTCAAGCATAATATGCGCATGTTCGGCCGAATAATGACGCGCGGCTGCACTAAATTGTTTCAAGAAGTAAGGATGGACCTTCAGCGCAGTAGCGATCTGTTTTTCATTTTTCCCTTTTAGGCTGTGGTATTGAATGAGGTTATTGACGAAGTTGAACAAGATTCCAGTAATCATCTGCACCGGATGTTCTTTTGCGTTTTTACTGAAAAAGTGGACAATTTTAAATGCCTTAGCCACATCCCTAGTGGCAATTGCCGCAACCAATTCAAAATTATTATAGTCTTTCGAAATACCTATATGACGTTCGATATCTGCGGCCGACAAACTGCGTGCATCACCCATAGCAACGTGCAGTTTGTTCACCTCATTGTGCAGTCGACTCAAGTCTGTACCGACCTGCTCTGCCAAAGCAGCAACAACGGAAGGTGAAGCGG
>Ga0209557_1000628_pt1 | contig 20500 bp, 11 predicted proteins | sample SaaInlV_120m_DNA_4_FD_184672 | JGI IMG/M metagenome (GOLD analysis project Ga0209557, IMG submission 184672) | Marine microbial communities from expanding oxygen minimum zones in the Saanich Inlet - Saanich Inlet SI074_LV_10m_DNA (SPAdes) (version 2) | ecosystem: Environmental > Aquatic > Marine... | reverse complement strand
TAAAATTAATACTAACAGTCCTTTGAGTTGTTCCATCTTCAGCAGTAATAACGATTGTTGTTGTTCCTGGAAGACTTGTAGCAGCTGTAATTACACTACTTCCATTTGTATTGTAAAGAGTTGCAGCTACTGTAGGAACAACAGTTGTTCCGCGTGCTAATTCTACAGCATAGGTAGATTCACTTGAAGAAAATCCAGCTACTGTAGAACTGTCAATTGTCAAATCATCTAAAGTAGTATCATCAGTTGCAATGGTTATTGCACCTGCATAGTTTAAACTAACATCGTCAACAAACATTAATTGATTAAGGTTTGTTTCTGCGCCAGTCTGTCCACCATATTTAAAAAACCTTATTCTAACTTGTCTTGCTATAGGGTTGTCAAAAGTACCTGTTTGCTCAACCCATGTATTAGTTGTAGTTGGCTCAGTCGTAGTCGTAGTTTGGACAACTGTCCAGGTACCATCTTGATCATCATCAGTCTCGATTGTAAACGTAGGCTTTTCTGCAGCTCCAGCGTCATAATCTACCACTACTGCCCACCTAGTCCAAAACGACCAATTAAACCTTCCGACTGGAAGTGTTACATCCTGATACACAAATTGCCCAAGCGGTCCACCTTTTTTAAAAAATTTAAACATTCTATCCTCCGAGAGACAATTTCCATTCGAAGCACTTGCTGGTGCGTATGCACCACCACCTCCAGATCCCCAACCACCTAAATTGGCAGGCATATTACCAGAACCATCAACACCTGTATCAGGGGTTGTCGTATTTGCTCCGGTTGCTGAATTAATACCAGGATTCACTAGATATTCGTCTCCGATATCTTGAGAGCTAATATTCATACTTAACAATAAAACTAAAGCTAAAAGACTATTTTGCCAAATTAGTTTTTTTAAATTTTGAGTATTTTTTTTAAACATGTTTATTTATTTTAGTTAATTATTAATTTTTGTTTGATTGTTTGAAAGTTTTCCAAGATTGCATCTTCTCTTTATCAAGAGCTTTATTTAGTTTACCAAACAATTTTCGGTAAACTTTCTTCAGCTCTAATTTTCTTGTTTGAGAATCATTTTTGTACTCTTCTCGGATAGAAGCTATCTGTTGAAATCGGTTTAATTGAATCTCATAAACTTTGGCTTTTTCATCTTCACCCAAAGAAAGAACTTCTGCCATTTGATCAGTTATTTTATTTGCTTTCTTAACAACTTCTTTTTGTGAAAAGACATTGATAGAAAATAATAAAATAGTCAATAGAATAAATTTATTTATCATTTTTATGGTTTTATGGTTTTATGATTTGTAAAATTAATTTACTAATGAAAGTTAAAGGTTCAGAATTTGCTCAGAAAGACATATTATTTAACCAAATCTTTGCGATTATAGTATTTTCAGGGCTTTGCGATAGGGAAAGTTAAATTATTTAACCAATTTTTTATGATTATAGAAATTTTAAAGTGGTAATGATTAGGAAGGTTAATTATTTTATCGGTTCTCTAGGGTTGTGGAGATTTTTAAGAGATATTGATAAGAAAGGATACATTTTTTAACCAATTCTCTACGGTTATTAAGATATTAGAAGTAATGATTAGAAAGGGTAATTATTTAACCAATTCTCTAGGGTTGTGGAGATTTTTAGGGCTTAATGATAAGAGTTGAATTTTTCAATAGGTTTGTTTTTCCAGTTAATACCAGATTGCCACTTAGGAGCTTTCACTTTACTTAAATAGCGCTCTAAAAGAAACGCTAGTTTTGAAGTTTTTTTAGGAAGAGAAGAGGCTAAATTAATATTTTCACCGATATCATTTTTAATATTAAACAACATCAATTCATTATTGTCATAGAATTTTATCAATTTAAAATTACCAATAATAATGACTGAATGCGCTCTTTTAAGTGCAATACCGTTTTCATATGGAACATGAAAAATTAATCCCTCAGAAAAACGATTTACTTTTCCTTTACCATCTTTGGTTAGTATATCCTTAAAACTTCCTCCATCTAAATCTTCTTTTAGAGGCATTTTATAACCAGCTAAGTCAGTAATAGTTGGTAATAAATCTGAGAATGAAATTGGTGTCTTAGATTCTATTCCCTCCTTAATTTTAGGTCCCGAAATAATAAATGGAACTCTTATACCACCTTCTAAAGCATCCCACTTCCCTCTACTTAAAGGAAAATTTGAGCTTTTTTTATAGAAAGATCTTGGAGGCATTACAGGAACAGCACCATTATCTGAAGTATAAATAACGTAGGTATTGCTTTCTAAACCCAATTCTTTAACACGATCTAATAATAAACCAACACCTGAATCTAAATCCTCTGTCATTGCAGCAAATCCCTCGTGTTTTTGATACTTTCCCTTTGCCTTATTTTTATATTTTTCTAATGTTTCTTTTCGGAGCATAATATCTGAATGAACCGCATAATGTGAAATTTGTAAGAAGAAAGGAGTATCAGATTTGGCTTGCCTTTCAATAAAATTAATTGCCTTTTGAGTTGTACTGAATATTTTTTTTGGATCTTCTCTAATATTATTTTTCCATTGAAATTTATTGGATTTAAAATTGAATCCTCCGTCTTTATTTCCTGTAATCCCGTCACTTTCATCATAGCCAAATTCAGAAGGATTCACATCTATTCCCCATTTACCAAAATGAGCCGTTTTATAATTTGGATTTATTTTTTTTAATGATTTAGGGATTGTAAAGGGTGTTTGATGATTAATATGGTTGGTATTCATTCCTACTCTAATCATTTTAAGTCGAGCTGGGGTTTGCCCAAACTGAATACTATATCGAGACGGAGAACAGACAGGAGCACTTGCATAAGCAGAAGAGAAACGCATTCCTCGATTTGCCAGTTTTTCAACATTAGGTGTTTGATGATAATCACTTTTTGAACCAGTTTCCTCATCCATCATTTGCACTGAAGTTCCGTTCCAACCTTGGTCATCAGTTAAAATTAGAATAAAGTTTGGAGCTTTCTCTTTTGATCCTAATTTAGTTGTTTTACAACCAAAAAAAAGAAGCAGAATTAATGATATTAAAATAAGAAATTGACTAGTAGTTTTCATAAAATAATTCTAAATAAATTCAGTTTTGTTTTAAAAGTGCAATTAAGATAAAAAAAAACATATTACAGTTTAAATTTCACTCAATACGGTTTATTATTTGGCATAAAACAGAAAGCTTTATGAGTTTTGTTTTATTTTATTTTATTGAGTTATTTTTAATAATCTTCACTATATTCTTTAGGCGTTTTTCCATAATTTTTTTTGAACAAAGTACTGAAATACTTTGGATTGTTAAATCCTGATTCATAGGCAACATCACTAATCCTAATGGATTTGTTTGTTTTAAGTAATTCTGATGCATGGTTTAATTTTATTTTTATGACCAAATCTACAGGAGACATATTGGTCAACCCCTTTAATTTTCGAAATAAATTAGAACGACTCAGACCTGTTTTTTCAGATATTAAATTAATTGAAAATTCACTATTGGTAATATTATTTTTGATAATTTCAACTACTTCAGATAAGAAATTTTCATCAGCTGATTTAACTTTTATTTTAGCCTCTGGTTTTGAATTCAAAATTTGATGAAGTGCTTGTCTTGAACTGATGAGGTTTCTCGCCATCGCATCTAACATTTTCATATTAAATGGCTTCTCTAGATATGCATCAGCACCAATTTCAATCCCTTCAATTTTGTCATCAAGACCTCCTAATGCTGAAATCATAATTACAGGAATGTGACTTGTTTGAAAGTTTGATTTTATGGTGTTGCACAACTCCTTTCCACCCATATGTGGCATCATAACATCAGTTATAATTAAATCTGGATTTTTTGCTAAAGCTATTAGAAGTGCTTCTTTTCCGTTTGGAGCAGCTAGTACTGTATATTTTTTTTCTAATTCTGATTTAATAGTCATCCTTAAATCTTCATTATCCTCGACAAGTAAGATGCATTTATTGTTATTAATACTTTCTTCAATAGAGGTAGATTGATATGAATCAGGTTTATCTATTAATAAATCTTTTTCATTGAAATGCTCAATTCCACTTTTTAAGAATATAGTAAAAGTAGAACCTAAATTTTCATTACTATTAAATTCAATCTTTCCTCCATGTAGTTCAACAATTTTTTTTGAAATCATTAAACCAATACCAGAACCAGGAATTCCTTTATTATTAATATTTGTACCTCTTGTAAATCTTGAAAAAATTAGTTTTTGCTCTTTTTCCGGAATCCCTAAGCCATTGTCGATAAAATCTATTTGAACATCTTTTTTATTTTTTGAAGCCTTTATTTCTATTTGCCCCCCATCCTCACTATATTTTATAGCATTTGAAATTAAGTTAAAAAAAATTCGAGATAATTTACTCTCATCAAACCATAAATATAATTTAGGAACATTAACAACAATATCAATAGATTTTTTGATCAGCAAAGGCTCAACTTCTGCTACAGTTCTGTGTAAAAGTTCCTTTAAGTCTACTTTAATTACTGATAGCTTAAGCATTCCTCTATCAGCTTTTTGAAAATCTAAGAGTTGGGTTACATAGTCATTTAAATTTTGGGTATTACGATAAATCAGATCCATACTATTTTGAAAGTTGTTCTTTTCAGAAAGTTGTGAAACTAATAATTGAATCAAAGTAACAGGGGTTCTTATATCATGAGCTACCTCTGTGAAAAATTTAATTTTATTTTCATTATATTTTTGTTCGGCTCTTGACTTTTTTACTAGAATTAATAAATATAATAACACACCCCCCAGTAGAGTATAAAATAAAAAAGCCCAGTAACTTAGCCAAAAAGGGTTTTTAATGAAAATATCAATATGATACGTTTCTAATGAAGAAATACCATCTACATTCATCGCTTTAATTTCCAAAGAATAGCTTCCTGGTGGAAGTTTTGAATAAATAATCTCTCGACTATTTTTAGATTTATTTGGAGATTCGTCATAACCCAATAATTGCCAATAAAATGTGTGTTTTTTTGAACCATGAAAAGTAGGAGCCTCAAAATCAAAACTCAAAGAATTTTGACTATAATTTAGCTCAATTTTATCAAGGAAATTTATATTTTTTGTTAGTATAGTTGAATCTACAGAAGCACCATTAATCTGAAAATCCGAAATATAAATTTTGGAGACTTCTTTCTGTTTAGAAATATTTAGCGGATTAAATAGAGTTGCACCTCCAGGACCTCCAAAAGCCAATCTTCCATCATTTGATTGAGTAGAAGCGCCAAATCCAAAAGTATCAATCGTTAATCCATCACCATTTTCATACTTTCTGATGATCTGTTTTTTTGTATTTAATTTCCATAAGCCAGCATAACTAGCAAACCATAAATTTTCTTTCGAATCTTTTTGTATGGAAAAGACTGTTCCTGATTCAAAATTCAATTGTTTATTTACGTGTTTTATTTCTTTTGAAGATAAGTTGTAGTTAAATAATCCTTGCGTATTTCCAATCCAAAGGCAGTTATTTTGTTTGTCAAATAATAAGGAGTGAATTTGATCAATATTTTTTTTACTTACCCCCTTAATCAAGGTCAAACTTTTTTTAACCTTGTTAATTTCATACAATCCACTTGGTGAAGCAACATAAATTATATTCTCTCCTCCAGCAATAATAGATCGAGCATTTCCTGTCTTATAGGTATTTACGAGAACATTATTTTGATAGTGTTTAACAGGTCCGTCAAACCCTCCAAGCCATAGCTCATTATTATCAAAATATGTAGCAAAAATCAACTTAGAATTATTTTCTTTTTCTACAAAAGGATAGTCGGTTATTTTTCCTGTGTTGGTATTAAACTGAACTAACCCAATGCCATAGACACCTAAAATTAAATATTCACCTCGCTTGTTTATTGTTAGTACAGCTTTATTTGCTAAATATGGGTTAGCATAATAATTAGACCACTTTCCATCGGGTGATAGTTTACTTATTCCGTTTTCAGTGCCAAACCAAATATTTCCTCCATCTTCAAAATAAATAGAACGAATATTATTGTTATGAATACTATTTGTTTTGTAGGGGACAAAAGAAATGTTGTTAAAGGCATTATCTCTAGGGTAAATCACATCAATCCCAACTTCTCTTAAACCAAGCCAATAAGCATTGTCTTCATCTATAAAAATCTCATAAATAGTATTCTGACTGAGAGAATTAAAACCATTAGGATCGTATTCTAATGTATGAATAACTTTAAAATTTTGATCCATAATTAATAAGCCGGCACCTTCTAAGGCGACCAACAAATTATTATTCCTATCAAACTCGATAGATCTTATGGTGTATGTTTTTATCCGCTTGTCATAAATTTTTACTTTTTGAACTTTTTTATGATCAATTATGTAAAGCCCTTTTTGGTAAGTTCCCGCACAAATCCGATTTTTATTGTCAAAAGCAAAATCAAGAATTTCTTTGTTTTTTAAGTATGTTTTACTTTTTACTAAATCATTGCTGTTCTCAAAATAATCGTAGACTATAATACCTTTTGTTGAGGCAACATAGATTTGTTTATCTTTTACTTTAATTTTTCTATTAAATAAGGTTTTAGAGTGCAAAACTTTACTTAAAATCTTAGACTTTATATCATAAATTAACAAACCTTTCTGAAGCCCAATGATGATGGTATTCTGACTAATAAGTTCAAAAGATAAAAACTTTAAGCTTTTTAAATCTAAAATTTGTTTGAAGTTATCTTGTTCGTAATTATATTGTAAAAGTTCTCCCTTAGAGCCTAAAACAAAGAGATTTCCGTCTTTACTTATAATATCGACTACACCATTCTTTATGAATTTATCATAATTTTTAAATTGATAACCAGAATATCTGTTTAGTCCTTGCGATGTACCAATCCACATGTAACCCAAAGTGTCCTTCTCAAAAGAACGAACAGCTCCACTTCTAATGCCATCATAAATACCTAAATGTTTAATTTGCTGTCCATATATTGAAATAGGAATAAAAAAAAACAAAAAGCTTACTATATAAAAAAAGCGTCTCATGATATACATGTATTTAGGAATTTGACATTGACAACTAATCCTATTTGTAAAAATACATTTTTTAAAATGACGATGAGTTAAAATAGATTCAGAGAGTACCATAGAAACCCTTTTAAAAAACGCTATCTACTGTTATTTTTTTCTCGTTTTGATTTCATTACATTTTTCAACCACCAATCTCTGTTTGGATTGTATTTATACTGTTTTTTTAATTTTGTACCTTGATCTCTGAGTTTTTCTTCAATTTTATCATAAGATTCAACGTTAATTAAGTTCTTCATTTCCCCTGGATCTTTTTTAAGATCATACAATTCATCGATATCATTTTCTAAAAAAGCATCCACTAACTTGTAGTTTTCAGTTCTAACTGCTATCTGATTAGGACCCGCATAAGGCCAATAACTATCTACATAATACTCGAATAAAATTGCTTCTCTCCAGTTCTTTTCCTTTTCACCTTTTAATAAATTTACCATAGATTCTCCTTGCATATAGTTGGGTTTTTTTATACCCGCTATTTCGAGGATGGTTGGAGCCAAATCAATATTCAAACATTGCTCTTTAACTTCAATATTTTCCTCAATCATTTTAGGATAGCGAATCAGCATTGGTACGCGCATTGAACTTTCATAAGCCAAACGTTTGTCTGAAAATGTATGCTCACCCATAAAAAATCCATTATCGCTACTGTAAATAATTACAGTATTCTCTAATTCGCCCATCTCTTCTAGAGTTGTTAATACTTTTCCAAGAGATTCGTCAATAGAAGCTAAACATCTCAAAAGATCCATATTCTTATCATAATCTATAGGCCATTCTTTTTCTAATAATTCAGAAGGAATTGGAACATTCTTTTTCCAATCAAATCCATATGTTTTTTTTCGCTGCCATTCAGGCTTTCCTTTAAATGTCTCTTTATGCGTGTCATAGGGAGGAGATGGTAAATCTTCATCCATGTATAAATTTTCATGTCTAGGTGCTGGTAAATGAGGTTGATGAACTGCTTTATGCCAGAGATTTAAACTAAAAGGTTTGTTTGAATCTCGTTTCTCTTTTAACCATGTAATCGCTTTGTCAGTTAAAATATCAGTCATATATCCTTTTTCTTGGTATTCTCTCCCATCTTCATTAACGGGAGGATCAAAGTATTTACCCTGCCCAATAAAACTAAACCAATAATCAAATCCAGGTCTGATGTGGTCTTTTCCCCTAGCATGTGCCATGTGAATTTTGCCCACATGAGCTGTTTGGTAACCTGCTTTTTGAAGATGTACAGAATAAGGAGCGAATTCATCCCATTTTGGATCTACATGACGATTATTTTGGTTTACACCATGAATATGAGGATAAGTACCCGTTAAAAAACTAGCACGAGAAGGGGAGCAAATCGATTGTGTAACAAAGAAATTCTTAACATTTACACCTTCTTTAGCCAATCTGTCAATATTTGGGGTTTTCAAAAACGGATAACGCCCTGATAACCCAATAGCATCAAAGGGTTGATCATCAACCAAAACAAATAAGAAATTGGGCTGTTTTTGTATAGAGTGGTCTTGAATTGATTGAGCATTTATAACAGAATTTACAATTAAAAGAAGTGCAAAAATCTGATTAATGATATTATTTTTTTTCATCAATAATCTATAAGTATTTGAAAGGTAAAATTAAAATTAAGTTCATATTTGATAGTTCTTTTTTCGGTCAAAACATTATAAAAATTGCTCATAAGCTATTTATTTAAATAAACTTTAAAAATTACAAAGTGGTACGATGCAAACAATCAAAATTCTCAATTGATTACATAAAAGAACGGGAAATATTTTTTTTCATGTCTCGTATCCGATAGAAGCACCCTTAGTTTCGCAACTCAGATGAAATTGTAGGTTTTTTTGACGAATTACAACGTCGGCAGTTGTGGCTGAATCATATTGGGCCAAAATGCATTAACAATTTCATTTTTGGGAACAAAACCAAGATCGTTTATTGAACTCTGCCAATTGTAGAGTTGCTCATTTAACTCAACAAGTTTTTTGCATACACTGGGTTTTCTGCCAAATTTTTTACTTCCGAAGAATCCTGTTGAAGATTATATTACTGGTTTTGTTGTTATAAAAATATAGGTAGCACCTCAGATGGGTTTACCGTCATGGGTTTATTTTTTCGAGGCCAAATGCGGGATTCGTGAGTGGTATAATAATTTCTGACATAGAAAAAAGGTATTCCTTCAAGAGTATTTTTGTAGGATCCGCCTCGAAAAATATCGTACCAAGCAGTGAAAGGTGCATTGAATTGATAATCGCATTTATAGTCATTAGTAAAATAGTAACCAACTGCTCTGCAAGTTTAAATCCTGGTAATTCCCTTTGATTTCTCTTTACTATTTAATCATGATTTTGTCATTTATACTGTTGATTTTTTATAAACTTACACAAAAACACATATATGTTAAAAAAAAAAATGACATATAATTATGTATTTTATATTTTTTTTGTTATATTTAGTATAAAAATTATCATATATGAAAAAAATAACACTTATTTTTACCGTTTTACTATTTACTAATATTCTATTAGCTCAAACACCCAGTGCAGTAATGCAAGACAAAATTAACTTTGAGCCAGGTGTACTGATTGTAAAGCTAAAAGACAAATTTGATGTAAAATATACCTATACTGATTCAGGAAAGGCAAAGTCAGAATTTAATATCGGAGAACTTCTTGGTATTGAAGATAAGATCGCTTCTTCTAAAGTACTATTTCATGAAAAATTTATTAAAGCAAGTATTTTAAATAAACAAAAGATGATGGCGGTAAAGGCTGCAAAGGCTGCACAAAATCCAAACAATGGATATCAGCCAAAAAAGCCTCACACTCTGAAAAACATTTTTGTTATAAAAACTCGTGATGAAAAAGAAAATATTTTACAATTAATAGAACAAATTAAAGACAATCCAAATTTAGAATATGCAGAGCCAAACTTCCTCTATAGGTTAAAAGATTTTGAAATTGCTTCTGATATTATCTACGAGAAGGACCTCCCTCTTTTACCAACTCCAAATGCAACTTCACCTAATGATCCACTATACAGCCAACAAACAAACATCACGCAAACCAATATTGATGATGTATGGAATGAGTACACCACAGGAGATGGGTCGCAAGTTGTAGCCATTTTAGATTCAGGTGTGGACTACACCCACCCAGACTTAGAAGCAAACATTTGGATCAATGAAGCTGAATTAAATGGAGTAGAAGGTTATGACGATGATGGCAATGGATATGTAGATGACATAAGAGGATGGGACTTTATAAATAACGACAATGCACCTTTAGACGATAACATGCATGGAACACACGTGGCAGGTATTGTTGGTGCTGTTGGAGATAATGGAATTGGGTTAGCTGGTGCGGCCTGGAATGTGAAACTAATGACAATTAAAGTCTTTCAATCTAATGGTCTGGGTGATGCACTAACAATTGCGGAAGCAGTGGAGTATGCTTCTACTAATGGAGCTAACATCATAAATATGAGTTTTGGTTCATATGCAAAATCATCTACATTAAAGCTTGCTCTAGAAAATGCCTATGCGACAGCCATACTTGTTGCATCTGCTGGAAATGATGCTATTCCTATTGGACCGTGTGAAAATTGTTCTCCTCATTATCCAGCTGCATATCCATTTGTAATTGGTGTTGAAGATCAACCTAAACCACCAATACCAGAGGCGTACACAAATTTTGATCAAGATGGGCCAACTTTTACAAGGTATCCTTTTTTATATAATTACGAACTTACCGCTCCTGGGACCTCAATTATGAGTACTCTACCAAATGGAGGATACGGAGCATTAACTGGAACTTCAATGTCTGCTCCTTTGGTAGCAGGTGCACTAGCTCTTTATATTGAAAAAAAACCAGAGGATAGTAAAGAATTAATATTCGGTAATTTAATTAATACAGCAGTCTATAAAACATATGTTGATTTCTTAGCTGCAATTGAAGTAACTCCAACACCAGAGCTTAAAGTGTTAAGTGCAGATATCAAAGATGAAATTAATGATCAGAATAACAATGGTTATTGGGAGCCAGGAGAAACTTTAGAATTTTTCCCTCTGATTAAAAATTATTGGGGGCCTACAAATGATATTCGTGTGAGTATTGACTTTTGGGAGAATGAAGACACCTCTAAAGCTGAAATTATAGAGCCTGAAATCGCCATCGGATCAATAACCGCCTATGCCAATTTACAAGATCTTGAAAATTCACTTAAAATTAAACTTGCTGACAATGTTGGAAATAACATAAACCTTCGATTTAAACTTAGTGTATGGTCTGGGCCTAATAAAGATCATCTATCTTCAGAAGAAATTATAATAACAACAACAAATGCAACCATTCTTGATGGTTATATAGATTCAGACCTGCATCTTACAACTGGTAAGGAATATATATTTACCCAAAATCTTGTAGTTACTGAAAATAGTTCCTTAACAATAGACCCAGGTGTTGTAGTCAGATTGAATGCAAATATAATTATTAATGAAGGTTCTAAAATTTATGCTAATGGTACTAAAAATGATCCAATAGAGTTCAGACCAGAACAGAATAAAACAAGTTGGGGGGGCATAATAATTATTGATACCGATACTTCAGAACCTTCTAAAATTTCATTTTCAAAACTTTACAATTCCACTGAGGTAATTCAGCCACCCAGGTCTACTCCATCTGTTTTAGTTCAAGATGTTTTAATTTATGATTCGTCTATTGTTAAAGTTAATACCATGTTAGGTGCTGTTCTTGCCAATAGCGTTAATATTATTGATTCATATATTGAAGCTCCGATATATATACCAGGTGATCAAGGTGCTCACGTAACATGTGATAATGGTATAGATTGTTATTCTATGTTCAATGAAAATTCTTCAGGGTATTTACTATCATCAATCAAAGTAGCTCATTTTTGGCATCAAAATCATGAGGTTGGTTATGGATATTTTACGAAAGGTACTCCTAAAAATAGCTCTATGTTAGATTTTTATTGTGATAAATCTTCATCAGCTTCAAATGAACATCCAATTCTTTCTACACCAAATATTCCAGGTGATTATGCCATCCCTGAAATATACTTTGGATCAGGATTGGTTGAAAATCTTAAAAAAATAACCGCTGATTTTTATACATCAAATAATCACAGAATTGGAAGATTTGATTTCTCGCCTGTTTTACTAACTCCATCAGAGGAACCACATGGTCATGTCTGGAAAGTTCTTGTTAATGGTAAGGACGCCCAAGATGAATATGACCAAATAGATCCAGTAGGTGTTGGAAAACATGAGTTTAAGGTGTACTTCAACCGTACAATGGATCCCTCAGTAAATCCACAAATCAGTTATGGTGTTCGTGAACCCTTCAACCAAAAAATCATTTCAGAAGAAGGTACATGGTCTTCAGATGGAAAGATTTATACAGTGAATCATGATATTAATATTGGCGCTGAAGACGGTATCAATAGAATTCGTGTACAAGATGCACAAGATCTAGATTACTTTAAGATCCCAGTTGAGGATTACAGATTTAATTTTCTATTAGAATCTGCAGGTTCAGCTTCTACAGGATTTTACGCTACACCTGGGCTGGGAAAGATTACCTTACAATGGGAAGCGCCTAGTTCAAATGAATTGAGAGATTTGCTTGGCTTCAATATGTACCGTTATCAAATAGATACAGATGGAAATGAGAGCGAACCTGTGAAACTCAATGAAGCACTTATTATTGAAGATACTGATGAATCTACTTCGGGTGTATATTTCACAGACTATGAAATCGTAGAGGGCAATACTTATTTCTATAAATATAACATTCAAAGAACCAGTTGGGGTGAGACTGATTATTCCAAAAGTATATCCTCTACTCCACTCACCTCTACCCTTGGCGATAGCAATGGAGATTTTACTGTGAATGTATTGGATTTAGTAAATAATGTAAATTATATACTGGGTAAAAATCCAGAGCCTTTTATATTCTTAGCTGGAGATGTGAATGCAGATAAAACCATTAATGTATTAGACATTGTTGGTTCGGTAGATATCATTCTCAATGATGATAGAGATACAAGTAGTAGCAACAGCAATATTAATTTTTACCCTTCTAACCCGGAAGGGATTGCTAGCTTTACTTGGGAAGGCAATGATTTATACGTTGAGTCTAAACATAATAATATTGGTGGAATTCAATTGGCTTTTGCTAGTAATTTTGAGTTTGTATTGTCTGAAGATTTAGCAAATATAGAACATCTAGACTATACACAAGAGGATTCAAAAATACTAATGTTGTATAGTTTTAACAATACGGTGATTGCGAGTTCTAAAACAAAAATTTTAACCCGATTAGATGCCTCCCAAAAATTTGATCTAGAAAAAGCTGTAGTTGGAACTACCGATGGTTCTAAATTAGATGCAATTCTTAATAATGGAATATTAAATACGATCGATGCACCGTTTCAAAATAAGAATCTTCTATTTTTAAATCTATTTCCAAATCCTGCTGAAGGAGTAGTTCACTTAGAATACTACCTGCCAAACCAAATGAATCAAGTAGTTGCAAAAGTTTATGACCTACTAGGAAGATTGGTACACATTCAATTGTTAGAAAATAAAGAAGGAATCTCTAAATCCACCATAGTATTAGACAGAATAAAATCTGGAAATTATATCGTTTTAATAACAGCTAATAAAGGGGGGAGCGTAAAAAATATTGCTAACAAAAGACTGATTATTAAATAGTTTTTAATATATGAGAAAGATCGTTGGATTATTAATTTTTCTAATCAGCTTTACAACTGTTGCACAAAATACTTTTAATATTTCTTCAGAATCTAAGGCGGTAGGTGACCCTTTTACAGTAGACATAGGCCTCACGAATTCTAATGAAGTTAGCGCTTTTCAGTTTGATTTAAGCCTAAACAAAAATGCATATGAGTTATCAGGTAGAACTTTAACTACTAGAGCAGCCAGTCATACCTTATCTGTAAATACCGTTGATGAGAATACCATTCGAGTGTTGGTTTATTCAGCCGCTAACCAAATAATTAGCTCGGGAAGCGGAACAATTTTAAATCTAACTTTTACTAGTAAAAATGAGCCTGGTACTTACAATTTATCAATATCTAATATTGTTCTCTCAGACCAAAATGGTGAATCTGTGAGTGCTAACTCTACTAGCGGAAGTGTAACTCTTCTGGGACCCAGATATGATTTATCAACAACTGCAGAAGATTTTGGAAAAATTCCTATGGAATCTTCACCTACACGAAACGTTACTATTACCAATTTAGGAAATGAAGATTTGGAGATTGCATCGTATGCGATCGATGCACCCTTTTCTATCGCACAAAATTTCCCTGTTACTATTACACCTGGAAAAAATACTTCTTTTACCCTAGAAGTTGATACTTCTACTAAACAAGAGGTTACTAGTGAACTTATATTTTCAACGAATGATCAAGATCCTTTTCGGGCAATTCAAAGTTCAACTATTCAGGCTGATATTTTTGCGGTCAATGAAATTCACATTGGTTCTGGACAAGGGGTGTCTAATTCTGAAATCACAATACCTGTATCGATCTCTAATATGGAATCTTTCAGCGGATTTCAATTTGATGTTACGTTACCCATTGATGTGATTTACGTTGATAATTCTACTATTTTTTCATCAAGATCAGAAGATCATGCAATAGTTGCTAATATGATAAATAGTAACACTTTGAGATTTGTTTCATATTCTGGATCCAATACTAATTTTTCAGAAAATGACGGAGAAGTCTTTAGTTTCAAAATTATTCCAAATATAAACTCTGGAACCTATAGCTTACCTATTACCAATCCAATCATTTCTAACCTAGTGCTAGGCGATATCACATCTGATGCTTACAATGGAAGTTTCACAATCAATGCGCCATACCTTTCAACAAGTATTCAAGTTGTAGATTATGGAAATATACCCATCACTGAAGTACAAACTACCAATATTACGCTTACTAACACAGGGGCTGCTACTTTAATTATTGATGAGCTTATTTTTGATTCAAGTAAATTATCTTTTCCTTTAGAGATTCCAACAACTTTGGAAGTGAATGAAAGTACGACTATTGCACTTGAGTTCACGCCAACTCAAATTGGTAGTTTTAATGAGAACATTTCAATTCGAAATAACTCGCCAGAAAAACAACAAATTATAAATATTAAGGCCAATGTGTTTTCACCAAATTATTTAAAACTACGAGATACAGACGTATCTAGAAGTAATTCTTACAATATTAATATAAACCTTGTAAATAAAGAGAACATCAGAGCAATTCAATTTGATCTAAATATCCCGGATGGATTTACTTTTTATAAGGATTATGTGATTAAAACTTCAATCTTAAATAACTTCACAATTTCAATATCTTCATCAGGAAACAACAGCTATCGATTTATAATCTACACAATCGGTAATGACTTTATTGTCTCTGATGATGAAACTATTTTAATGCTTCCCATTTTTATTGAAAATACAGTCGATTTGGGGCAATATACATTTGAATTCTCAAACGTAGTTCTGTCAAGTGAATCCAACCAAAATATTTCCAGTGAGGCACTAATGATTGGTTATGTAAATGTTATTGAAGATACGACTGCTCCGATAATTACATTAATAGGGGAAAACGCAATAACCTTAGAAGTGGGTACTTCTTATAATGATGCGGGTGCAACTGCACTAGATAACAATGATGGTGATCTAAGCGCGAATATTATTGTAACTGGCACAGTTGATACTTCCACTGTTGGTATGTATACTATTACTTACTCAGCTACAAATACTTCAGAAAATACAGGTTCAGCCACAAGAACAGTAATTATAGTAGATACCATACTTCCAGTGATTACCCTGTTGGGAGACAATCCAGTTAGTATTGAAGTAGGAAGCACCTATACCGATGCAGGAGCGACTGCAAGTGATAATTATGATGGAGATCTTACATCTGGTATCACAACTGTAAATAATGTTAATCTAAATACCGTTGGAACTTATACTGTTACTTATAATGTTAGTGATGCTAATTCAAATAGTGCCCAAGAAGTAACTAGAACTGTGAACGTAGTATCTAACCTTTCTGTTGAAGAGAATAGTAAGAGTATTTTAAAAATTTATCCAAATCCAACAAATAACTCCTGGAATATCAGTACATCAATAACTATTCAATCTATTCAATTATATGATATTATTGGTAGAAAAGTTTTAGCTATTTATCCAAAAACACAAGATTATAAAATTAATGGTGCTAAATTTTCAAATGGAGTTTATATTTTGGTGCTAAATAATAAAAAAGTATCTAGGTTAATTAAAAACTAATTAGAAACATTTTATATTTAAAATTTAGTCTTAAATAAAGAGACAAATAGATTTTTGAATCGGAGTTTAACATAACTGCACCTGCTGTGTTGGTAAAATTACCACCAACAAACACATAATTGTTTTTGGGTATGATAATAACTCGGCCACTTGCAACTGTTAAATCTTAACCCAATAAAACATAGGGTATCAATAATAAAGTGCACAATAATTTAATTTTCATTGGGGGGGGGTTAGAAAAAATATTAATGTTTAAACCCTTATTATATCATTTGATTTGGTTTTATTTTACTATTTTATAATAATTTAGTCATTATACACCTTATTTACATTTACTTATAGTAAAAAGAAATAAAATGAGGTAAAACCTTAAACTTTCTCTAGGTACCACTTAAAAACTCAAACATTTTGTTTGGTTTTTTTGTGCTTCAAAAAACCGTCATCTACAGTTTTGATTTGTGGTAAAAACTAAAAAATCCAGCTTCTGCTGGATTTTATTTTTATTTCATAATTTGAAGGTTTGACACTTCTAGATTGGTTAATTCTCTCCACCTACCTCTTGGTAAATTTTTCTTAGTTAGTTCTGCAAAAACAACCCTGTCTAATTTATTTACTTTATAACCAACATGTTCAAAAATCTTACGAACAATTCTATTTCTACCGGAATGAATTTCAATTCCTATTTCAGATTTGGGTTCACCATTTACATACGAAATGGCATCAATAAAAACTTTTCTACCTTCTATGATAACCTCTCCTCTTAATTTTTCTAAATCTCTTAATTCTAATTTCCTATCTAAAGAGGCATGGTATAATTTGCGAACATTGTGTTTAGGGTGTGTTAATTTTTTTGCTAAATCACCATCATTGGTAAACAATAATAAACCAGTTGTGTTTCTATCCAACCTACCAACGGGATAAATTCTTTCTTTGGATGCGTTGGCAATTAACTCCATGACTGTTTTTCTACCTCTATCATCATCCATCGTGGTGATGTAATTTTTTGGCTTATTTAAAAGAACATACTTTTTTTGTTCCGGAGTTATGGAGGTTCCATCAAAACGAACAATATCATCTGGCTGCACTTTATAACCCATCTCTGTGACGAGTTTGCCGTTTATTTCAACACTTCCGTGCTCTATATAGGTGTCTGCTTCTCTTCGAGAACAGATTCCTGAGTTTGCAATATATTTGTTTAAACGAATCCCTGATGAAGGGTCAGATTTAGGAGTTTCTTTAATTTTTTTGTACTCTTTTTTTGGATTTTTTCTACTTAGAGGAGTACTTTTCTTACCTTCTTGTCGTCCTCTCGACGAGTTTTTATTTGATTTCATTACTTAAAAATTTTTGCAAAAATAGGTATAAAAATCTTAATTTAATCTGTCTATCACTTTTTCTATAAGTAGAGAAGTATCAATAAAAATTAATGAAAAAACACCAATTAAAAGCAATACTTTCAAAATATTATGAAGCGTTCTATAGTGTTTTATCTCTGTAGATTTCCATAAATAAAATCCTACAAAAATTAAAGTAATTAAGGCAAAATAGAAATAATACCTCATATAACTTAGTGCAGGATACCGGAACAAAACTACCACTGGAATGACTGTTAATGATAAAAGAAAGAGTAAAAATCGCTTCGTTTTACGTTCTCCATAAGCAACAGGAAAAGTCTCATAACTGTTAATTATTGCTCCTTTCATGCTCTGTAAATCTTTTAGCAATTCTCTAACCATAATCACTAGAAATAAAAAAATTGCATGAATAAAAATTATTTTTGAGAAATTTTTGTAGTATACAAATATGGCAAAAAAGGGAAGAATTGTAAGAAAAGTAGCAGAGAATAGACCTGGTAAAGGATACTTTTTAAGCTTGTGAGAATAAAACCATATTCCGAAAATATAAATAGCAAAAAACAACGCTGCTCTTACCGAAATTAAAAGACCAAAGACAAATCCTAAAAAGTTTAATATAAAATATAATTTTAACTTAATGGATTGTTTTACATAATTATCTACTCCGGCTTTCAAAGGGCGGTTGATTCTATCGAGTTTTGAATCATAAAAATTATTAATGAGATAACCAGAGGCAACAACGCACATGGTTGCTGTTATAATGTAAAATAAATCAATGTCAAAAAGAGTGTGTCTAAGAGATTTTTTTGGTGAGAAAATAAAAATGGCGGCTAAGTATTGAGCAAAAATTAAAACAAGAATATTATAGCCTCGTATAACAGAAAGTAAGCTAAAAAATTTAAAAATGATTCTTTTTATTTTAAAGCTAAACATACAATTAGAACCTATAAACCAACTCTAACTTATGGTCTTTGAGGATTTTTTGAGCTTTTTCATAATCTTTGGTAAAACCAAGAATATATCCACCTCCACCTGAACCACAAAGTTTCAGATAATAAGCATTACTTCTTATTCCGTTTTCCCAAACCTTGTGAAAAGCATTTGGAATCATCGGTTTAAAGTTCTTCAAAACAATTTTAGACAATGATTTCACATTTCCGAACAGGGATTTTACATTTCCATGTAAAAAATCATCAATACAAGCATCTGTAGTTGTAGAAAACTCATCACTAATCATTTTTCTAAAACCTTCATTTTTCATCTTATTCATAAAGAGGTTCACCATGGGTTCCGTTTCACCTATTTGTTCAGAATCTAACAAAAAAACAGCTCCTTTACCTTGTTTCTGAGACGGAATTCCCGCAGCCTCTATATTTTCTTTAGAGTTTATTAAAATAGGCAAACTTAAGTAGCTATTTAAAGGATCTAAACCAGAACTTTTACCATGAAAGAAAGATTCCATAAGTGAGAAAATTTGTTTCAATTTCAATAACTTTTCTCTGGTTAAATTTTCTAAAACAGTAATTTTGTCCGTAGCATATTTATCATAGACAGAGGCTACTAATGCACCTGAACTACCAACACCATATCCTTGCGGAATTGAAGAATCAAAATACATTCCATTGTCAAGATCTTTTTTAAAGTTATTCAAATTAAAAGAGACTAGAGGTGTTTCCAAAGAAGCCAAATAGGCGTAAAAGCTTTGTAAGTTTTGATTAGATTCTTTAGGTTTTCCAAATAAATCTAGGGTAGATTTTAAAGCTCCTCTATATGCATTATAAGGTATTGCTAATCCTTTAGAGTCTTTAATAATACCGTATTCTCCAAAGAGAAGAATTTTAGCATAAAATAATGGTCCTTTCATTTTTCTTTTTTATAGTACTGCAAAAATACAAAATTATTGCAGAAGAGAATGCATTTAAAAATTTTTGTAAAAAGCCTTCCAGATTCCTACTTTTTCTCCACTTTTATATTTTCCTCTTTCTTTTATTTTACCGTTTTTGTAGTAGGTTTTCCAAATACCTTCTTTGAATCCGTTTTCATATTTTCCAGAAACTTTCAAGGCTCCTGTTTCATAAAATTCTGAAAAAATTGCGGAAAACTTTGGAGATAACTTCTGACTTGAGTATTTAAATTTTCTATAAATTTTACCACTCTTATAAAAATAATTTTCTTCTGAAGCATCACTAGAAATAATTGTGTAGTAGACCGAATTTAGCTGATCAGTTTCTTTTAAATTGGCGTCTAACCATTTATTTTGTTGTGCAAAAACTGATGCTGAAAAAAGGATAAAAAGAAGGAATGTATTCTTTATAGTAGCACTCATATAGCCTGTTTTATTGTAGATAATTTACAGTTGTACAGCTCCAAAACCCACAGTGTCACAAATATAATGATTTTTCTGACAATAGCTAGATAGTTGATTTTCAATGAATTGATTTACAGCTGCTTTTTCTGATTCCGGGTATAAAACATGAACATTTGCTCCTGCATCTAGCGTAAAACAAACATTACTATTCGTTTCATTTCTATACTGCCAAATTCTATTGATAATCTCCAAAGTATTTGGTTTCATTAGCACAAAATAAGGAGTACTTGTTAACATCATTGCATGTAAGGTCAAAGCTTCACTTTCAACTAAATTTACAAACGCCTTAATGTCTCCATTTTGAAGAATTTCTACCATTTTAGACATGTTTTCATTGGCTTGTTGAAA
>Ga0209557_1000621_pt1 | contig 20659 bp, 21 predicted proteins | sample SaaInlV_120m_DNA_4_FD_184672 | JGI IMG/M metagenome (GOLD analysis project Ga0209557, IMG submission 184672) | Marine microbial communities from expanding oxygen minimum zones in the Saanich Inlet - Saanich Inlet SI074_LV_10m_DNA (SPAdes) (version 2) | ecosystem: Environmental > Aquatic > Marine... | reverse complement strand
CTATAAAGCAGGAACAAAGCCCCTGCTAGAGCGTTCATAGCAAGCCGTATAGAAGCACCTGATGACTGCATTTCTTCATCAGTATAATTCTGCAATATCTGGGCATACAAATCTACTAAGAAAATCATGAAGCCTAAAAATGATCCTAAACCAACTATCAACACGCCAAGCACACGGTTTTTTGAGATGCTGAGCGCAGCAATTGGAATCATTAGAACGGCTGATTTATGAAACAATGCAGCCATAAGGACCAAGATTACAAACGATTTATATCTTGATCGAGACAGCATGACAAAAGCGACCATTACTAACCCCAGTGCTATTGATTGGCGCGTGTAACCCATACTTACAACAATTACCAAATAAGGGATTGCGCAGGCCAAAGCTAACCAAGGGCGCGGAAGATTTCTACAAAATAAAACAAGCCCAAAAGAGAAAATCAATGCGCTAATCGTATTGACACCAGAGTAGCCTAAACTTAAACGAGACGATAAAATATTCAGTGCAGTATAAGCAGGGTCACCTGAGAGATAACCGTAACTAATTCCTTGGTGTTCTGCTTTAGAGAAAAAGCGTAAGTAACTGCCCCAATCTCCCCCCACTTCATATCGAAAACCAACCACCATCGTCAGTGTAACGATTATGAAAATCCAGACACCATCAACCCGTAAGGGTCTCTTACCGTTGGCACGAAGATACTTTAATGGCGGGGAAAAAAGCGCCACCCATGCCGGCGCAATAAAAAAAATCCAATAGGGTATCATGGGGCTCTCTCTTTCAGTACTCAGCAAACTGTGTATTGAATGGAGCCGATTTGACAAGTTTATGACGATAATGCGAAAGCCAGTTTAAAAGCATTAGAATAGTCCAGAGTTTAGTCCCATTATTTGCCGATCTGGCTTGATGATTTATCCATAATTCACTTACTGCGCATCGTTTAAGGCCGGCCAAATCAATAAGAGTATGATCTGACAGCATGGTCTCAGCCCAAGTGCGTAGCTCTCCACGCAGCCAACGATCAAGTGGAATTGCAAATCCCTGTTTTGGACGCTCGATCAAATCCCTTGGAACATGCCTGTCGAGTATAGACCGGAGAACTTGCTTTCCCTTGCCTCCACTAATCTTCATTTGGAGCGGCAATCCCCAGGCAGCGGAAATAACGCGAGAATCTAAAAAAGGCGCCCGCGTTTCAAGAGATGCAGCCATTGCGGCACGATCCACTTTAACCAAAATATCACTTGGCAAATAAGTCATACTATCCATGGCCATCATCCATTCTGCCCCTTGCAAGGATAAGCTAAAATCTGAGGAAATCGGAACGTTTCTGTTAACAAGAAGGTCTGTGGGGTTTTGCATGCTACGCGTAAAATGCTGATACAAATCCTGCAAATTCTCAATTTCACCCAAGTATGGCGCAAGTTGTACTAACTTGTCAAAAGCTGTTAGCGGCAAACGCATCTTTGCAGCCATGTGGCGAAGCCATCCATTCTCTGGTATGAAAGTAGATCCGCAGGATGTAATTGCTCTCCCAACCGAGCGTCGCAAGCCAACTGGCACCCGCTTCACGTTGGACAAGAACTTAGGGCCAATAATGTGTCGGTTATAGCCACCAAATACTTCGTCTCCCCCATCGCCAGTCAATGCAACAGTTACGGCCTTACGAGCTTCACGACACAACAGAGCTGTCGGTATCTGTGAGGAGTCCGCAAAAGGCTCATCGTATATATGGTGCAGATCAGTGATAGCTCCAAGCGCATCCTGCTCTGACAGGATATACTCTGTATGCTCAGTTCCAAGATGGCGAGCCACAGCTGCTGCGTGTGGAGCCTCATTAAAACGTTCTTCGCTGAAACCAATGGCGAATGTGCGTACTGGTAGAGTACTCCGGCTTTGCATAAGGGCGGCGATTAGTGATGAGTCAACACCCCCTGACAGGAAACAACCCAACGGAACATCACTGAGCATCTGTTCTTCCACAACTTGCCCAAGTGTGCTTTCGAGATGAGCGAGTTTATCAGGGTTGCTAGTTGAACATGTGGCGAGGCCTTTATCAACAAGATCGGTGAATGTCTGAAAAGGATGTGTCACATCGAAAGCGTCGACTAAAGATAAAGTTGTGACGTGTCCTGGTGAAATTTTTCGGACATTCTGAAATATGCATTGAGTGTCGGGTACATAGCCATAAGCAAGATAAGAAGTCACGGCATCTTGGCACAATTTCGCTTCGAATCCAGGCGCAACAAGCAATGCTTTTAATTCAGAGCCAAACGCCCATCCGTCTGATAATCGCGTTAGATAAAGTGGCTTTTCACCCATACGATCGCGCGCAAGATGGAGCTTCTTAGCCTGTCGATCCCAAACCGCTAAAGCAAACATGCCCTGGGCTCGACATAGGGTCTCTCTTATGCCCCAGTGCACTAATGCTGCAAGTAATGTTTCCGTATCAGAGGTGCCACGCCATCCTAGGGCTACACCTTCCACTGATAAGTCGTCACGCAGGGCAAGATGGTTATAGATTTCTCCATTGAAAGCGATAACAAAGCGCCCGCAAGGCGATTTCATCGGTTGTGCTCCCGCTGGACCAAGTTCAGTTATGGAAAGCCGTCGATGTCCAAGAGCCATACCAGCGTCTTGATCCACCCATATTCCTTGGTCATCTGGACCTCGGTGACGTAATGTGTTCGTCACTTTTCGGATAGCACCATCAAGCTCAATACCCTCTGTTGGCCGCAAAAAGCCACAAATTCCGCACATTATATTTTACCTACCCCACCAAATCGAGCTTTCCGAATTAGTTTGATACTTATATCAACAGAATGCTTCCTTACAGGATAAAACTGAGTATTAGTTCGAGAAACCATATAGTGCATAATTATTTCACCTCAGCAGATGCGTACGATAAAGTTTACATAACCTTTTTGCTAGGTTGCCAAACTCAAAGTCATGCATACGGTGAACGCCATATTCAATCATATTGTCTCTAACTTGCTGAGCGCACAATCCAATTTCAATGGCATTGGCCATCGATTCTACATTTCCCTCATCAAAGTAAACGCTCTGGTTCTGTGTTATTTCGCGGAATATTTTTAATTCGCTAAGAACCATGGGCTTTCTTGCAACCATGGCCTCAAGAATCGGTATGCCAAAACCTTCATAAGAAGACGGGAATGCAAGCAATGCACAATTTGAATAAGCACAGCGAACTTCATCATTGGACAAATCAGTCAACAAATAAATATTATCATTCAAATTCATATCTGATATTAGCTTTTTAAGCGATACTAACTCACCACTATCATTTCCGATAATTACAAGTGAACAATCAAACTTTCGCTGCTTAAGAAGTGCAATAGCTTCAATTAGTTTTGCGTAGTTTTTTCGCTTTTCAAAGTGCCCTACTGCCAAAATATACTCTCGTGGCAGATCATATTTAGCACGAAGGGTATTTACACCATGTTGGGTCACACTCTGCATCGCATTTGTGTCAACTCCATTATAAATTACCGATACGGGAGTGTCAGGGTAAAAATTCAAGATTTCTGATCGAATTGTATTTGAGACTGTCACAACATGATCCGCACGCTTTAATGCATTTCGAAGAACGGAAGAAAACAATTTTCGTTTTGCAAAATTATTTTCCTTGGTCACCCCCCTGATGTCATGAACAGTAAGGAGTGTTTTCCCTTTAGACGGCCTTGTCAAAGGTATATGCATAGCCTCAAATGCATCAAAATTTTCGCTGGCTAGGCTGCGCTTCCAGTAATTACGAGCTTTTAATAATTTACCCGCTCGCCCTAAACTCGGAATTGAGGTCTCTCTTTTGGATAGGTTAGGTTGAGTTGGAAACCAATCTGCTACACGACAATCCGTTGGCTCATAAATAACAAACTCCACATCTGGTAGAAGGTTGAAGAGAGGTCCATAAATGCCAAGGAATCGCTGTTTTGCTCCTGAAGGCCTGTCATTCAGGCATGTTACATTTAAACCTACTTTCATCAAGAAATGCCCAGAAGACTGAAGTGTTGGGCAAGAACAGCATTTTCTTTGAAAGGAGAGATGGCTGACTCAAGGCGCTCTTTAGATATCGGTTTGACCAAGGCCTTTTCAATACCGTTAGCCATTGCAGGAGCGTCTTGTACCGGTACCAAATAACCAAATGCCCCATCATTCAGCAACTCCCTAGGTCCTGTTGGGCAGTCAGTTGCTACAGGTGTACAACCGCACATCATCGCTTCAACCAGGACATTTGGCATACCTTCAACAAGCGAGGATAAAATAAATAAATCGGCATTTGCAAAATATTTAAGTGGGTTTTTCACATAACCAAGCAATTCAACAGAATCATTCAAATCAAGTCGATCTATCAATTCCTGCAATTCGTTGCGGAGCGGACCGTCGCCAAGTATTAGTAATTTGACTGGTTGGTGTTTGTTTAAAAGTCCAATAGCTTCAATCGCACAAGCAAACCCTTTCCAAGGGGCCAAACGGCCGGCGGCAACTGCGACGGGTACCAAAGGGTCCGAGAGCCAATGATGCTCTACGGACTCTAGCATCCGTTCACGCGCCTGGGCATCATCAACAATATTGTAAACGCACTCATGTGGTGGTGATGAAAAGACTTGCCGGTATTGCTCAACCATATCTTTTGAAACACAGGTCAGAGCATTTGCACGCTTCATAACCAATTTGGCAATTTGTTTCAGAATCCAGCCTTTACTCAGTATTCTGTTTGAGTATGTATCGAACGGAGTAACTCTGCAGGAGCCACTGAGTTTGGCCTTTGAACCGCTAATAATGGCAGCAGCCTGAACAACGGTGTTCAAATGATCTTCCGCAGAGAAGATAATGTCAGGCCTCTCACTGCGCAAATACCGGATCAATGGCCAGAACATACTTCTAACGTTCGGCTTGTTCCAGATAGTGGTCTTAAGCTCTTTCGGAGGGACAAAATCATAATCCAGGTGTATGTGACCGATGATTAACTCGACACTGTGACCTCTAGCTTTGAGGGCACGTGCAAATCTCACCTGTGCTAACGGAACGCCAGCTATGGCAAAAAGTGGCGTTATGACTAGTATTTTCATTTTGCACCCCATGCGGAAAAAAGTTCCGCATAACATCCTTTTTTTAGCCGTTCCTCACACAAAAATAGAAAATTATTGATATAGTTTTCATTATTACTATCGAAATCATCTATTTTTTGGTCTCTTTTGGTCTCAAATTTTTCTAATTTCATGAGAGATTTGCCTCTCAAAAAAAAGCCGCTATATCCCCAAGACTCAATTAAATCAAAAACCTCATCCACAGGACGATTGTTATGTCTTTGTTCAATCTCAACCAAGATTGTAGGACGCTGTCGTTGGAAGAATTTTGATCCACCTTTGAGGACACTATATTCATGACCCTCCACATCAATTTTAACGAAAGTTACCTCATCGAAGGTAAAACTATCTAGAGATGATATTGGGACTATTTCGTCGCGTGTATTTGCATCAATTCCGTCGCCTAACGACGCAGATGCATCATGCTCGTTACCAAATTCATCTACAGGAATGTGAAGCACTGCCTCGCCCGACTGGTCAGAAAGTCCAACTTGGTGAACTGACACGGATTCTTTGCTTGATGCCCATGCCATAAGAACCCGTGAGCATACTGGGTTCGGCTCAAAGACTTGTACTTTCGAGCCCAGTTGCCAAAGTGCATAAGTATATTGGCCTCGATTTCCGCCAATATCAATCACTGTTTCACCACGCTTCACAAGAAATGGGAGCAACTGCAACTCAGCCTCAAGCTGACTTCGCCATTTATTGATCATATATTTAACTGGAACCTGCACAGATATAGGAACCAACGATCTAAGGAAATTTTTCATGATAGTTTAGATCTCTTTGACTAAAGGTGTATTATGAAATTTGTTGCTTCGCAAAATTGGCTGCAGCAATTGGGTAAGGCGGCTTCGCAGCGCCTTTTCTGAGTGATATTTCTCATAGTGGACGCGCAAACTGTGATCATAACCAGCTTCTATTTTAGCAGCATTCTGTAAGGCGTTCAAGAACTGCGCAGGTTCTTCACAAACCGTTAATTGGTTAGTCCATCCAAGCCTAAAACCCACGAAAGCTTCAGGTGTGCCTACAATAGGTTTCCCATGCATAAATGCCTCTGCTGTCTTTGTTTTCATGCCAGAGCCTGATAGAATTGGCGCTACTACAATTTGAGCATGGGCATACCAAGGTGCCAGATCATCAACTTCTCCAATCACACAGATACCTCCCCATTGCTCTAAACGGACACGATGTGCTTCCATGCCTCTACCTATTACTATTGTTGGAATTGGAGAATGCAAAGCGATATTTTCTGCATACCATGCGAGACCTTCGACATTGGCATAAAAAGAACCGCCGACAAATAACGCATATTTTTCAATTAGTGGACGCTCCATTTTAGCTGCACCAATATAATAGAAATCAGGTACTACCATTGGCAACAAATCGGTACCTTGCCGTCCGTGTACTTTCCCTAGTTGTTGGGAGTCTCGGTCATTTAACATTACGCGTATATCGGAGTAGTAGGTTGCCCAACGTTCTGCGATCGTGTTTGATATCAATACTCCTATCGCACGCAATGACGGAGAAGCACGTAATGCATCAAAAAAAAACCGTGCTTCAACGTTGTGATAAAAAGTCACAATAGGAACCTTAACGTTTGCGTTCTTTAACACCCGCGCGAGACGACCAAGGTTAGACCCATCAACAAACACACAATCTGGAGAATCATCTAAAAGCCGACGCACTAGATTTTTCTCGACCGAGGATGTTATCCCGTCAATGCGTCCTATAATGCGCTCAATAACAGATATTGACTTATCGGAGCGCGACAATCGATAAACTTCCAACTGATCATCAGTCACTAAACGCAAACCGTTGATTAACAATGCCGATAGTTGCTCGCGCCCACCGTTAGCGTTAAATTCAGGCGTGATTAAAAACACACGAAACGGTCTTTTGCCTTCAAGCATCGTTTCGCACGTAGACAATATCGAACTTATCAACCCCAGCCTTTATCGGAATTGTGTTAATGCAAACCTTCACAACCTCAAAGCCATAGGACACGTATTTAGAGCATTGCTTCAATTTAGTCTGTTTCTCCAACATAACTGTTGTCCAATGATGTATTGTCTTGGATAGCAACCATTCCATGCATAATATTGCAGAGCCCTTAAAGAATTTCATGTTCGAACCCTTGCGTGTCCACTTTCGGGAAGGTCTGACCCATCAAGAACAATTCTGAGCTAGAGTGCGGTCAGTTTTCAACCATATTTCGGAGAAATATTGCGAATATTGCTCCACAGCTGCCTCTACTGTAAAATCAAGTGAGCGGGACTTGCGCGCGTCACTTTTAGCTGGAGAGACGCTTGCTTGTAGTGTAGTTAGAATTTTAGATGCAAGGTCACTCGCGTTGTTTACTTCGACGAGATCTCCGTACTTTCCCCCATCCAGAATTTCTTTTGGACCGTACTGGCAATCTGTCGCAACAACCGGACACCCGCACGCGAGCGCTTCTATAAGAACATTCCCCAGACCTTCCCAGCGGGATGAAAGCACAAATAAGTCCGATCGGGTAACAAACTTGTACGGATTATCTTGCCAACCGACAAAATCGACATTCCCCTCAAGTCTCAGCCTATTTACTCTAGATTCTAAATCGGTACGGAGTGGTCCATCCCCAACAATAATCAAGCGACAATCACTGTACTTTCTAACAATAATCAAAGCATCCAACAATACATCGAAACCCTTCTGCTCGACTAGACGGCCAACAGAAATAAGTGTTTTGAAATCGCGTTGAGTAGGCATAGCAAGCCAGGGATGTGTCAATTGTTCATCAGCTCTTGCGAGCATTTTTTGAGATACAACCGGATTATAGATAGTGCGTATCCGATATTTTGGTAGTTGGATAAGCGTCTCCAGTTCAAGAGCTAAACTTTTAGAAACAGCTACAAAACCATCAGCCCATGGAAATAAAAGCTTGCAGAGTAGCTTCAGAAGATACTTGTCCTTAATATTGTCCGGACGTTCAAACTTTGCTTGAAGAGAATTGTGGGCGCCGATGACCACCTTTGGCTTGTATCCCGAAACAATTTTTGCGGCGATTGCCGCAAGGCCTGTGGCATAGACTGATGTCAGAATAACCAGTGGACGGTGTTTTTTATAATACCGCGCTAGCAAAAACACAGCTTGGCTGAAAGATGAACACCCAAGATCAATAAGATCGACATTCTCCTTTATTTCATCAATTAGTGGACCCTCTCTAGCCATCACCAAAAGCTGGATCCGCCATCCCATGTCTGCGAGACCATTGGCAAGTTCCACCAAAGATTTTTCCGCTCCCCCTATCAATAAAGTGGGCAGAAAAATTGAAATGATTGGTTTTTGCATTTCAATTTATACCTGATATATACGTGAAGTATTATTAGGATCTTGGGACCAAGTCCAAACACCACGACTTTCATAAAAACGCATTACTTTATTATAAAAGCTTTTGTTTAGCTCCATCCTGTCAATTGGATTATTGTAGAGCGACGCAGTGTATCGCACTGATTTCTGTTCAATGTGCGTCCAATCCGACTTTAGAGTGATGTCTGACATCAAAAGTGGATAATCTACTGCGCGAAATATAAGACCTGATAAAAATATGTGATCAAGATGCCCATATTCCCCGTGCGGATTATGGGTAAACAAGTAGTCAAAAGACTTTTCACTAATAATCTTTAGAATGTTCTGCTCCAACTTAACCAAAGAGCCATCACGTTGATTCAAACGATAAAATTCAGAGTCATAATCTAAAATGCTAACGTCAATATCTAGTAATTTGCATAAATCTTCAGTTACAAATTTTCTGTGGCTGCACCACCGCCGATGTATGTTATTTCTATCTGATGAAATAATAATCAAGCTCTTCTTTATTTCTGGGTTCTGTAAAATAGGCCACCCGCAAACTAGTTCATCGTCACAGTGCGCAAGTACCATAAGGACTCTTTTGCCACTCAACTGGTCTTGTTGGTTCATTGTCGTCTCCAGGCTTTATAAATCAACTTACGAAACTTCTCCTTGCGCATTTCACTCGTCCAGCGCGGCAACACGTCCTTGTGCCCGACATGAAGAGCAATTGCCTCACGCCAAATGTGCTTACCATCAATATCACGTGGCGAACAGACACACCATTGAGGAGGCAAAACGCAAGGCTGATAGCCGATATCATAACTCGCATTCACCAAATGAACTGCGCCTCTCCCAGGATGCTGTTTCAATTTTTCAATATAACGCTCAAGTAATATTCGGGCGCTCTTATGACTGGTCGAAAAGGCAATTGGTGTAAGATTGTATGTTAGTCCTAATCCCATGGTTCTGTCCGAGGCCGCGTCATAGGTAGAATCCATACCAATACCTCCATCAATCTTTTGTAGCAACCTTGGGTTGATCGGAACCGCCAAACCAAAAATATCCGCAAGTTCAATGAGTGCGCGGAAACTATCAGAAACAATCAACATGTCCGAATCCATTGCAATTACGATATCTGCTGACGATTCAAGCATACCAACAGCCTGGTAATAATCATGAGCCCGCCATCCGTATCGGACCTCATCACAATTAAAAGGAGGGGAAACCTTTATTGTTCTCACAGTTCCCCCTACTTCAAAATCTTGGTCTGTGAATAATGTCACCGCAGCTGATGGAAAAATCTTAAGAAATGAATCCAGGGTTGGATTAAGGCGATCAGCCTGTGACAACTGGCCACCGCCTGCATTCTGCCGTGCGAGTCCAAACTCTGACATAACCAACTCTATGCTATATTTATTCACAATTACCTCTCACGCAAACTGTATCTTCACCGACATCGATGAAACGGTATCGATTATCAAGCAACTTCATCTTGAGTGAACATCGCTTTTCATCTAAAATAGATGTCCAACCAAAATTGATGATTTCAGGGAATACACCAGCGTCAAGAGCTGTATCTATAACATTTTCAGCCGCCTCGTCTATATCAATATGTAATAGTGAAATTTTTCTTCCTGGTAATGTTAAAATAAATGTTTTGAATGATTGCATACCGTTATCAAGTATTGACGGCACTACACAGCCACGTAAGCTGTGCTTACGTTTTAATAGATTAAGAGTGTCTGGTAGAACTCCGTCATTTGCACCAATTTTCACATAGTAGAAGGATTCTTTATCCTCTAACAATTGACGCTGTACCGCCAATTCGAGCACGTCAAATGGAGCAACTGGATCTGTATAGTTACGAATACGAACTATCTTCACCCCAAAGTATGAAAAAATCTTCTGAAGCGAATCTTTTAACATAACTAGAACTTTCCAATTATGTTTTTTTAAAGCCAACTTACGGATCTCCCTTCAACTGTTATAATGATGTCAATAATAGAGATCATTCGATTCCGAATTGATCAGATTATAGGCAGACCGCCGAACCCATAGTACGTCCAACTGAATTAGCGTCCCACTCTTTCGATGCTCCTCGCACACATCGCAAGGAACAAAATCTCGCGATTTCATATATGATATCATCTCAGTTAACTGCGGGGCACCTTTATTGTAATCAACGAGTGAACATTCAATATAGACAAACGTGGCATGGTCAAGTGCCTTTTGTGCTCCTTCCATGATATCTATCTCGGAGCCTTGCGTATCAAGCTTGATCACATCAGGAAGTGACAAAGATTGATGTTCGATTAGTTTGTCGAGCGTGGTCGCCCGTTTCGTTACAGACTCAACATTATTATAGACTGATGTATTCTCTTTGTAATATGAATCGCCTGTCGCCCCCTTGCCAAAACGCTGAACCTTTTTATCTCTATCAGAGTGGACCCCTGTAAAAAAACAAAAGCCACGATCCTTTAATCGGCAAGCGTGCTCTTCATTAGCTTCGAAAAGTATGAATTCTGCTTTGATATGTCAGCTCATATATTCTGACCAGTAACCATGTCGTGCGCCAATATCAAACACAACGTTACTTTGAAGGCCTACCTTTCGAGCGGCGTTGAGGCTCTTCGGGAGGCTACGATGCATCAATTGAAGGCTAGTAAATTCTTCAAACGCAGGTAAGGAGTTAAACAGTTTATCCTGTGATTTACGACCAATATACCGGGTCGCGAGCACAGGGTGGCACAGTCCATTAACTGTTCTTGAAAACATTACTTATCTATAGCTCCATATTTGATTTTCTTATTATTCAGTTCATTCTACAGGAATTAAATTTTCACCTATCATGGCTTTGAGGACTCATTTTCTAGCCGAACCTTTTTCCAGTCTTTCAAAGGAAGCGTTGCTTGTCATGAGTCCATCCCAGCTATCGCAACCAACAATGTGACCATTTTCTAGTACAATGATCCGGTCACATCTTTTTACAGTAGTCAATCGATGGGCGATCATCAGAACCGTTTTATCACCTGGCAGGGCATCAATTGCCTCTATCACTTCAGCCTCAGTCAGATTGTCGAGTGCACTTGTGGCCTCATCGAATACGATGAGGTCGGCATCATGATAAAGCGCTCGCGCGATCCCTAAACGCTGGCGCTGGCCACCAGACAGACGTACTCCGCGCTCTCCTACAGACGTCTCATATCCATGCGGTAAGTCTTCAATAATAAACTGATCAATTCTGGCAATCCTAGCCGCACTACGGATACGCTCATGATCGATGGCCTCAGGCTGCACACCGAGAGCGATATTTTCTGTAACAGAAGCATCAGTTAAAAAAATGTCCTGTGGCACGTAACTTACACTCTGCATCCAGGCTCGGACATTACCCGAGGTAATTTCGGCACCATCAGCGACCAATTGGCCCTTATTCGGCTCAAGAAGGCCGAGTATAACATCCGCCAGCGTCGTTTTGCCTGCCCCCGTGCTGCCAACGATCCCAATTTTCTCCCCGGCATGGATCGACAGAGAGATGTTGCGCACCCCAGCCTGATTCGAATTTGGATAACTGTATGATACCGAATCCAGACGAAGCTCATGCTTTAAGCCAAGACCGGTCATAGGCAATTTAAGAAGGCTAGCAAGATTTTTGTCAAGTACGAAGTCCTCATGCACTGCATTCACAGTAGCAGAAGCTGCCTGGATATACGCCAATGATTGATAGATCTTCGACAACTCTGGCATTAGGCGCTGCCCTGCAAAAGCAAATACCCCCAAAACAGGCAAGAGACCTCCTAATGCAGCACCAGATTCAATACCTGCGGGATCAATCAAAACAAGGCAGAGCAGAATGACACCCCCCAGTGCTACCGTCTGAAGAACGAAATGCGGCACTTGCGAAATGAGATCAACCTCGACGTCCGTCTTAGACATCCTAATCGAGGGCTCCTTAAAGCGGTCAAGGTAAAAAGCTTCACGCCCCAGAAGCTTGATGTCCTTGATCCCATTCAGGGCTTCGTTTGCAAATCGGTACCTCTGTCTATTGGCCATCAGCCTTACCTGGCCAAGTCTTTTAAGGATACGCCGTGTGGTAATGTAAATTAGCCCGAACATGCTCCCCAGCAGGGCAAAAGAGGCAACTGCAACAATAGGTTCAACCCAAATAAGCAACCCCAAAATGGCTAATGTTGTGAGACAACCTGCAATGAGTTCTGCTACGGGTCGAAAAAATTGTAAAACCACCCTCTGGGACTCATCCAAAACACGCGGTCCCATTCCACTTGAATGGCGATTGAGAAAAAAGGAGTATGGCTGCGAAAGGTAGCTTGCAAGCAAGCTAAGGCTGATCGAATGTTGGCGCATCGTCGCAAAGCGCGCCATTGCCCATGTTTTTATGATCTGGAGTATACTTGATAATATGATGATGACGAAGGAGGCCAGCCCAAGCCCGATCAAAAAGCCGTGAACAGATGTGAAGCCAAACGCATCATACGCCCAGGCCAGAGCAGTTTTTTCCTCAATGAGGGACGGATCCGCCAAAACCGAGAGGAAGGGTATCACTGAACCTACCATCACAGCTGAGGAGAGCGCGCCCAGAATAATCACAACAAGCACGATCAACGAATTGCGCTTCTCACTCGCACTCAAAAGCCCCCAGGCCTTTTTCCAAGTAGCTAGATCAATCATTAATTGTGGCCAACGCAGTTATATTCATGAACGACACCTCTCGCAACTGAGCAATAAGGCAAACAGATGAAAAAAACCACTTGCCAGTTAAGATCAAAATTTTAACTGGCTGTTCTGATCCAATTACTAGCATTGATATAATCATTGTGAACCAATTATGATTACCACTTCGTTCATTTGTTTGCTCTCTAACTGAGGCCCCGTTGGCAAGTTGAGCCCATTGTCCGATAGTTCGCGGACCATGAGCAGTGCGCGCAGCAAGATCCCCAACCCAACGTAAGCGGCCTGCATATGTAGTGGAAAGGGGTGGTAAATGAGTGTACCAATGTATGTTTCGGTCAGGCGGTCTTGCAGACTGCCTTTGTCCGACGTGTTTACTCCATCGGGATCCCAAGTCCATACTCAAAGCCTCAGATCACTTTCATCGCGCGCAAACACACTTTTCAGATCGCAGAATACGTGACCAAGGCGACCATAGCCACGTAGCGCTGCTGCTCCAGCCTCGCGATAACAGTCATGCGCTACGGCAAGGATCACGCCGTCATAGGCCTCGGGCTCAGGGGTCGAGACCAGTGCTAGCCCATACTCCTGCTGCACATCTGCCTTATCGACCCATGGATCATGCACATCCACATACACACCGTAGTCACGAAGTTCAGCCACCACATCCACCACACGTGTATTACGCAAGTCAGGGCAGTTTTCCTTGAAGGTTAGCCCCAGAATCAAGACGCGCGCACCATCTACGTGGACGCGACGTTTCAGCATAGCCTTCACCAGTTGGCTGGCCACATATGCGCCCATGCCGTCATTTATGCGCCGCCCAGCGAGGATAACTTGAGGATGATACCCCATCGCCTCGGCCTTATGGGTCAGGTAGTAGGGGTCAACTCCTATACAGTGCCCACCAACTAGACCCGGCCGGAAGGGCAAAAAGTTCCACTTAGTCCCAGCGGCCTTCAGCACGGCATCCGTATCAATACCCATTTTGTTGAAGATAATTGCCAATTCGTTAACTAGTGCAATGTTCAGATCGCGCTGCGTGTTCTCTATCACCTTGGCTGCCTCTGCAACACGAATACTTTCAGCCTTGTAGGTGCCTGCAGTGATGATGCTAGCATAAAGTTGATCTACTTCTTCTGCAATCTGGGGTTTAGATCCAGACGTCACCTTGAGGATATCAGGCAGGCGGTGCTGCTTATCACCAGGGTTTATCCGCTCGGGTGAATACCCTACAAAAAAGTCATCGTTAAAGGTAAGACCAGACACACGCTCTATAACAGGCACGCAATCTTCCTCGGTCGCACCCGGGTAGACCGTGGACTCATAGATTATGATATCACCACGCTTCAGGATGCCACCCAGCATTTTTGAGACAGTGAGAAGTGGAGTTAGATCTGGGCGCTTATGTGCATCTATTGGTGTGGGCACAGTCACGATGTAGATCGACGCAGCAGCAAGATCAGAATAATTGTTGGTGAATGTAAGCTGATTGGCTAGTGAGAATTCGTCTTTGGAGATCTCTAGCGTTGCGTCATGCCCATCGCGCAGTGCATCAATCCGGTCCACATTAATATCGAACCCAATCACGGGACGCAATTTACCAAACTCTACGGCGAGAGGAAGGCCAACGTAGCCAAGGCCAATTATAGCAATCATTTTCTCATCGGTTGTCATTTCCCAGAATACTCCCGATACCAATCCACGAACTTCGTAATGCCCTCACGGAAATCCGTCTGCGGCCGATACCCCGTCAAAGTTTTTAATAAATCTGCATTCGCCCATGTTGCAGGCACATCACCTGTCTGCATGCCCATGTAATTGCGCTTAGCTTTCTGGCCTAGGCAGTCCTCGATTGCATCCACAAAGTCCAGCAAACGTACTTTGTCAGAGTTACCGATATTCACAACGCGAAAGGGAGCCACAGGTGAGATGTTATCGCCCTCGGGCACTACACCATTTTCTGAACGGACGGGAACCGCGTCGATGAGGAGGCGTATCGCGTGCGCAAGATCATCAACGTACGTAAAATCGCGGTACATGTCGCCGTTGTTATAAATGTCAATAGGGCGCCCATCGAGGATCGCATCGACAAACTTGTAAAGAGCCAAATCGGGGCGGCCCCAGGGACCGTAAACGGTAAAAAACCTGAACATCGTCGTTGGAAGGTCGTAGAGATGCGCATAGGCATGACCCATGCTCTCGTTCGCCTTTTTGGTGGCCGCATAAATCGTTAGCTGCGTGTCGGCCTTTTCCGTCTCGACAAACGGCATCTCTGTATTGGCCCCATAAACCGAAGATGTTGATGCCATGAGTAAGTGCTGCACGCCAAGTCTGCGCGCAGCCTCCATCACGTTAAAAGTCCCAATCACATTGCTATCGAGGTAGGCGCGTGGATTTTCCAAGCTATAGCGGACGCCGGCCTGTGCTGCCAGGTGGATGATTACTTCCGGCTGGAAATCATCTGTGACTGTGTCAAATTTGACCTGATCTTCCAACATGCCCACTGTCATTTTAAAATTTGGGTTTTGCAGCAACATCTGGTGGCGGCGCTGTTTGAGAGCCACATCATAGTAATCCGTCATGCCGTCGTAGCCGTGCACACGAAACCCTTCAGCCAAAAGCAACTTGCTCAGGTGAAAACCAATAAAGCCGGCAGTGCCTGTGATGAGAACTTTTTTCAAAATAAATGCCTTTGTTTGTTATTTGACGCGACCGTGTAACGCATCATTGCACGACACGATATTTTTCGAGTGTAAAAATGAGATGAAGCGCATCACGATAAGCCTGAATGACGATTCCCTGATCAAAACTTGTGGCCATTTTTGCCCTCCCAGCACGCCCCAAGCGCGCCATCTCCGCGCTTGGGAGCGCCATAAAAGTTTCAATGCATCGAGCCAAATCATCGTCATCTTGCACTTTGCACAAGAAGCCTGTCTCTCCGTCCTCGACGACCGACCTGCAGCCAGGCACATCCGTCGCAATCAAAGGCCGCGCCATTGAGGCTGCTTCTATCAGGGTGCGCGGCGCCCCTTCGCGGTAGGACGGCAGGACCACGCAGTGCGCCGCTGCAATGTAGGGTCGCACATCGTCTGTCGTGCCAAGGTATTCGATGATGCCGTCCTCTTCCCATGACATAACCGTTGCAAAATCTATTGCCGTCCTGTTGGCAGCATCAACAGCACCGAGAAGTTGAAAGCGTGCAAGAGGATAGTTTGATTTCACTTTGCGTGCTGCCGCAACAAACTCGAACACACCCTTGTCGCGTAGGAGCCGTGCAATCATCAGAAAGACGGGAGCATTCTTATTTTCTGCATAGTCAGTTGCTATGAAGTGGTTCAGGTCAATCCCAGAGCCAGGCAATAGACGCGCCTGCTGCGCCGTGACGATTTTCCGCGTTAAAAATAATTTTCTGTCATCTTGATTTTGAAAAAAGATTACGCGGAGGTTGCGGAAAGCGTAGCGATAGAGACCAACAGCAATTAACTTCAAAAAACCACCCGACAGAAAGGCCGTGCCGAGGCCTGTTACATTGGGGATGAAGGGGATCCCGAGTCGGCGTGCAGCGAGGGCTCCAAAGATGTTGTTTTTGATGGTGAAACTGAAAATCACATCTGGTCGTTCTATCCGGAATATCTTTCTCATGCACCGGATCAATTTAACATCCTGAAGCGGATTTAGACCCTTTAAGCTCATCTTCAGGGGCAAGAACTTGCATCCGAGGCTTTCAAGTGCCGCCACGCTGTCGTCACGCGGCGCAAGGACAGTGACACTATGACCGTCCAGAATCATTTCCGCGACGAGGCCGTGACGGAAATTCAGAACGTTCCATGCAGCGTTGACGGTGATGAGAATATGCATTGAAAGGTTCGGACCTAAATGTAATGTCCCGCGTAAAGCCATCGCGGTCCATTCAAAGTTTTCGAAGACATAACAGCAATCATTATGAAGCCCTGCACTAGGTCATCAACGATACAAAAACTGCGATTAAACGCCTATGGTGCCGAGCGTATCGTACAGGCTTCAATATAAATTGTTTAATTATTATCAATCAGCCCAGCAATTTGAGCGACAATATAAAAAACCCTATTAATCATTTCACCACCGCCTTAGGTATTCTCTTTTAAGCCAGGAATTTACATGATGTTATTATAATTAAGTGCACCATAACGACCTAGTGGCTGTAGAGTGTAGTCGCTACTCATTTGCTATGTTGTTAACGAAATGTAATGCCTACTTTAAAGCACTATATTTTGTCCATGGTTGATAACCTAAATTGGTTCACACTCGAGAATAGCTTTAGTAAACTTTAATAGCGCCATGTTAAGCCAACCACATGGATCATATTCTTTAAGAGGCTTACAATTCAGAATTTAACCCTGCATCTTGCTCAATATCAGATATTTCTTTTTTTAATAGTTCATATTCTTGCTTTTTGCGTGCAAGAAATTTGCTTGTAATCAAAGATTTCTCACGAATACCTTTTGGGGTTAAGATATAAGAATATTTTGTCTTTTGTGAATTTTCTTTAAAATTTGAAAGCTTAACAAATCCTTTATCTATAAGAGATGTTAACAAATAGTAGGCAGAGCCATTAGAAATCCCAACTTTCTTAGCAAGTTCCCGTGAAGTCATTTGAGGGTTACTACTTATCATATGAATAACCCTCAACTTTGCATCTTCTTGATGTTCTTTTCTACGGCTAGCCATTAATAGCTACCGCACAAGGCTTTACTACGTAGCTTTGTAAATTGTATTTGAAATATGAGTTCGTTATTTTCATAACATTCAAAATTGAACATGCACTTATACAAATCTTTGTCAATATTAATATAGGTATCATTATGATATTATAAAAATAAATGTTCAGGATTTTTAACATAATGATCATATATATAAGTATAAAAAATCGTTGACATGGCTATAATCAAAATAATATAATTATTAATAATAATAATATTAAAAAAAATTATATGATAAAAAAAAATTTGCTCAAAAATGAACGGTAATTCATAGGTATAATTACATGTCAAAAGAATGGTTCATTTTACAGTTTAAGCCAAATTCACATCATCAAGCCACAAAAAATTTAACCCGGCAAGGGTTTGAAACATTTTTACCTTTGCATGATACCACATTCCGAAAATCATCTCGATTTATAAATACTGTTCAACCTCTATTTCCAGGCTACATGTTCATCACATTTGATAGAGCAGAGTCAAAATGGCATAAAATAAATAATACTTACGGTGTATCCCGTTTAGTTACCTTTAATTCTAATCTTAAATCAATTCCTACCACATTTGTTTATAGTTTGATGAAGCGTTACGATTTATCGGGTAAATTACTACCTATGGAAAAATTAAAGGAAGGTGATCAGGTAAAGGTTTTAAAGGGACCTTTTGCAAATTTTATTGCTACTGTTGAAACATATGAAACAGATCAACGGATATGGATCCTTATGGATATAATGGGCAGGAAAACAAAAATTCAAACTCCATCAGATGCCCTTGAACCATCTGATTAATATATTGACTCAAATTTAATTATTCTCTTTCATAACCAGTTGGATTGAGCTTGTGCCAACGCCAAGTATCCTCACAAATGTTTTTAATGTTTCTTTCTGTTTTCCAACTCATTTTTTCAGATGATCTTGAAGAATTTGCCCAAAAGGCAGCAAGATCTCCGTCCCGACGAGGTGAATATTTAAATTTAATTGTAACACCAGAAGTATCTTCAAAACTTTTTATCAACTCAAGAACAGTAGTACTTTTCCCTCCTCCAATGTTTAATATTTCAAACTTATCCAGCTTATTTTGATTTAAAGCACCTATATGCGCCAGAGCTAAATCTACAACATGAATATAATCCCTTGCTCCAGTTCCATCTGCAGTCTTATAGTCATTACCAAAAATATTTAAATGTTCCCGGCGCCCATCAGCTACTTGTGCGATATACGGCATCAAATTATTTGGAACACCAATTGGATTTTCACCAATTTGACCAGACTCATGGGCTCCGACAGGGTTAAAATATCTGAGAACGGTTCCCTTTCGTTTTAACTCTACTTTTGTCCAATCACTGATTATATTTTCGATCATTAACTTTGTGCGCCCATATGGATTCACTGGATTAGTTGGGTGCTCTTCATCATAGGGTAGATATTTCGGTTTACCATAAACTGTAGCTGATGATGAAAAAACAATGTTATTACATTCAGCTTTAGACATGGCTGTGAGCAATGATATGGAACCCCCAACATTTACATCATAATACTTTATTGGATCTGCTACACTCTCACCAACAGCCTTCAATCCAGCAAAATGAATGACTGAATTTGGTTTAAAGGTATTAAAAATTTTATCTAACGCATTTGAGTCACGAATGTCTGCATTCATAAATTGTAATTCACAATTAGTTATACATCTAACGCGCTCAAGTGCAACTTCATGTCCATTCGAGAGGTTGTCTATTACAAAAACTTCATGACCGGATTTTAAAAGCTCAACACATGTATGACTACCAATATAACCAGCACCGCCTGTTACAAGAACTCTCATATTAATTTTCCATTGCAGTTATTTATCTTTATTTTAAAATTACATTTAGCTCTTTAAAAAAATATATTCCAGAAGAATTGCCGCATTGCCTTTTTTGTTAAAAACACCCAACATAAATAAAAATTAGAGAATATATCATGAGCACAAACACGTCACTAATAGCAAGATCAAAGCCTGCTAACTTCAATTGGGAAGACCCTTTTTTATTAGAGAATCAGCTCACCGAAGAAGAACGCATGATACGCGACACTGCTAAAGCTTATTGTCATGATAAGCTTATGCCAAGAATCATCAAAGCCAATCGCAATGAAGTATTTCACAGAGAAATCATGAATGAAATGGGTGAACTTGGCTTGCTTGGTTCAACAATACCTGAAGAATTTGGGGGAGTTGGAGCTAGCTATACATCCTATGGCTTAGTAGCTCAAGAAGTTGAGCGTGTTGACAGTGGATATCGTTCAGCCATGTCAGTTCAGTCATCATTGGTAATGCATCCAATTTTTGCATATGGTGATGATAAACAGCGAACCAAATATTTGCCTAAATTAGCAACTGGAGAGTTAGTAGGCTGCTTTGGCCTTACAGAACCAGATCACGGCTCTGATCCTGGCGGAATGATAACGCGAGCAAAACAAGTGGATGGAGGGTATATAATATCAGGTGCAAAAAACTGGATTACAAATTCACCAATCGCTGACGTCTTCATAATTTGGGCAAAATCTGATGCACATGATAGTAAAATAAAAGGGTTTATTTTAGAACGCGGAATGAAGGGGCTAGAATCCCCCAAAATTGAAGGTAAGTTTTCTCTGCGAGCCTCAACAACTGGCATGATTCAAATGGATGAAGTATTTGTTCCAGAAGAGAATATCCTTCCAAACGTATCCGGATTAGCTGGTCCATTTGGATGCTTAAATCGGGCACGCTACGGCATTGCTTGGGGCACAATGGGTGCTGCAGAATTTTGTTGGCATG
>Ga0209557_1000618_pt1 | contig 20702 bp, 26 predicted proteins | sample SaaInlV_120m_DNA_4_FD_184672 | JGI IMG/M metagenome (GOLD analysis project Ga0209557, IMG submission 184672) | Marine microbial communities from expanding oxygen minimum zones in the Saanich Inlet - Saanich Inlet SI074_LV_10m_DNA (SPAdes) (version 2) | ecosystem: Environmental > Aquatic > Marine... | reverse complement strand
ATTGATTTGGGCCAAATAACTACTGGGTCTCCTTGATCAATGGTACGTTTGATTCGTTTGACGATCTCAACATTTCTCGGTTCGTTATCATAGACCCAGACAATATCGCGATAGACCCCACGATCAGCATGAACGTCACTTCCACACATAGCAATCGCATTGCGAATGAACGTACTGTCAAAGGGTCCTTCTGTGATGTATACTCTTTCATTTAAATTTATCTTATCGAGACCAAAAAATTTCGGTTGACTCTCATCAAGAATCACCGTTATGTAACGTAGTTTTGTTGCTTTGGATAGTGCTCTACCCTGGAAACCAAATAGTTTCTTATCTGCTGTATAAAGAGGCAGAATTATACGTGGACTATCACCTCTCATATCGGAGAAGGTTTCTTTCTGTTGATTAGTCCACTCCTTAAATTTAGGACAGTAAAAGAAGTAATCGAGATCTTTAATTTTTCGTTGCTCTAAATATTGTCGCGCCAGGTGAGAGTTATTTAGCTCCGAAATCTTCTGCAAAGTGATGTCTTGTTTTGATTTCTTGAATACTGGTTTCTTGAACTCGAACTTTGGTTCTTTAGTCTGACTATTTTTACCAGTTAACCCGTCACGATATCTCTCCATAACATACTCGTCATGAAGCATTGTATTATTATCTTTTAAGAAGTTAGTAAATGTTCTACCTACGCCACAGTTGTGACACTTGTAGACATAATCATTCTTTATCTTAAAGAGATACCCTCGTGCTTTGTTCTGATGCTTCTGGGAGTCTCCGCAGTACGGGCATCGGAAGTTATAGAGGTCTGTCTTTACTCTTTTAAATCTCTGCAATGAAGCAGATACCATACTGATATATTTTGTATCAAGATAGCTCACGTATGGAAGGACTTACTGTGCCTATAATAGCAGACGGGTCCATTCTTGTCAACTGTTTAACGAACGGCGGGATCACTTGTAGTACTGTCACAATGGTGGTCAGTACAGCAGTAGTGGCAATGACAAACTTAGCATTGCTTTCTGTTTTCTTCTGGATCCTATCCATTCTACTATTAGCTAGTAGAAAATCCTTATCATGTCTTTCCTTCATCTCCTCAAGCATACCGATGATAAGTTTATCGGCACGTTCGGATTCATCCAAACGATTTTCATGGCGCTCCAAGATTACAGCAACTCTGTTGCTGTTTTCTGAGATTGTGCCTACTGCTCTTTCAAGTTTGTCAAGCATCTCTTTGGAGAGATCTTCATAAATATCCAGTTTACTTTCTAAAACTGCTAATCTACCAAGACCGAATGCCATACTTAAACGTTCCTTACTGCGAAGTCAAGAGCCGACTGATATGTAGCAGCATCTTTGTTTAACATATAACGAAACTGCTGTTGCTGACTGTCTTCCAGTTGAGCATAGCATGCAGCAATTCTTTTTGCTGAAAAGTTATCTAGGTTTTGCTGTGAACCATCTCCAAATGTGATCTTCGCAAAAGAAGTTTCTCCACTTGGATTAAGTTCAGAAGTTGCTACTTGCATTGCAACATCCAATGCATCTTGTTGTGTAGATTCAATCATAGTATTGTCAGTCAATTCAGTTTGTTCTTTTTTAAGTTTCTTTGTCTGTTCACCTGCTTTTTTCTTAAAGTCCGACATGCGGGCTTTCATAAGAGTGTCCATCTCTTTAGTCTTATTCATCATTTTAGATTTTGCTTCACCACGTTTTTTCTGCAGATCTTTAGCGCGGTTCAGTTTTTTCATCTGACCGATCTGCTTCTGTGCTCTCTCGGTTTCCGAGGGAACTGCTTCAGAAATAGTTTTTGTTTCTAGTTCTTCTTTCATTTTTTTACGTGTAGTTATACGAGACAGCATTTTCTTCGCACCTTTGGTACGGCCATCTACCTTATCTTGATTTGCTTTTTTATAGCGACGATGAGATCTCGGATTAACGAAAACAAATGCCGGAGGTAGAGCCAATCCAGACCCATCTCCCGCAATCATTTCATTCACAGTAGGTTTAATTCCTTCAGACATTCTCGATCTACATCCTTGTTTATAGATTCAGGTAAACGATTCAATACTAGCATAAAAGCTTTTAACACAGACCAATGCGTTGCCGCTATTTTGTAAAATAATAGAGGCGTTGCAGCGTCATCAAATACATTATACATCACAATAATATGATTTAATATAAGATGAGTTTTTAATTCACCATGAGTTTCATAGCGACGAAACAACCTTTTAATGTACTTAATCTTATTTAGATCTTTTTTAAAGTCATCAAAGGTTACTGAACTTGGATTATTATAATGTTTAATAGCAAACATTACCCAGTTATCGGGCGTCAATTCATCAAATTTCATTTAATCATTAAGCAGTTGTAACTACTGCAGTAGCAGAGATAACCTCGGCAGCACCATTAGTCGAGTTGATCTTGACACGGTATGAACCAGCATCAGTTTCGGCATAAGAAGCAACGTCAAGTGTGGTTGCAGTCTCACCAGAAACATTTGCCCAACGATTTGCATCAGACAACTTCTGCCACTGATACGTGAGGACGGAAGCATCTCCAGGAGGAGTTGCGATAGCGGCAAGAACAAGTTGTAGAGCGGCACCAACAGCAACAGCAGTATCTGCTGGTTGTGTATTGATAGTGATTGCTACGCTTACGTCTGCTGCTACAGCATCGTCTGGTTGAGTTTCAGGACCAATTGGTTCGGCAATAGTGACCAGCATCTCTGCCTTATGGCGGGTGTTACCTTCCGTATCGGTATAGGTATAGTAAGACCACCAACCAGGAGCATTCAGACCACGAGCTTTGTTTTCAGCAAGTGCTGCTTCTGTATTGTCAATAAAGATTGTTTGTTTTGCTTGTGAGGATTCAGCAATGCCACGACCAGCTTTGGTCACATTATCATTGCTGTCCGTGTTTCCGTATAGGGACATTGGATCTCCAGTAGACTATTCGATTCTGATATTATTTATAAAAAAAAGGGAGAGGCAATATACCCCTCCCAATATGATCACTCTTCCCGGTTTTTAATCGCTGCTGAAACAACTTCAAGAAGTTGATCATCCATATCAGTCTTGGTTAACTTAACTGCTTTAGCAAGAATAACAAGACAGATCTCAACCATCTTCTCACCGAGTTCTTCATTATCTGGAATATTTGCAACTGCATCTTTGATAATTTTTGATGCGAGTGGAAGTAAGAATGCTAACATAATTTTAAAGGCATGACTACCTTTTTATTTATCTTTCAATCTTTGTTTTTCAATAGTGTTAAGAACATATTTTTTATGCTTCTTTTTAGTAGTAGCATCTTCCGCGCCGTCTTCAACTTCAGGCATAATTTGAACGGTCGCGGACTTTACTTTTTTTCTTCTTCAATCTCCTTCTGAAGTTCTGCCTGCTCCTTCATTTTCTTCTTGGTGTTGATCAGTTTAGTAACTTTTTTACGACGAGCATGTAGATACTTGTCAGACTTATCTACATCACCATCGTTGTCAATATCAGCATCTGCTTTACCTACAGCATCAAGTTTCTTTTCACCAAGAACTTCTCTGTTCTTGTCATCGTTCACAACGTGCTCATGAACTTCACTGATCATGATCTCAAGTTCGTTGACAGGAACATTGTGGAGAATCGTATTCTCTCTCATAATATCGTAGTGAGTTACAGTTCCATCTTCGAGCATAGTATGCTCACCAGAAACTACAGAATACTCAAGACCTTCTTTCTTAACTTTCTTTGCACAGTTGTGCTTCTTGACCATCTTACCTGTCTTGGGATCCTTTTCAAAGTATTCTTTGACACAGTTAGGAACAGACTTACCACCCTCCATCTTGGTTCCGGATGCTTTGTAACCCTTCCAGCAAGTAGAAGCACCAACGTTCTTACGTGCTGCCTTCATACTACCTTCTTCGATTACTTCTCTCTCGAAAATATAAGTCTCGCCATCTAACTCAAACGATACTTCTTCTTTCTTTGCAGTCTTTGCAGATTTAGCGAAGGCATCAGCAGCAGGATAGTCCTTACTACCTTTCTTTGCAGGTGCTTCTCCGCGCTTCTTTTTAGCAAAGATGTTGGCATAAAGACCTTTCTTTTCATCGAGGATATCAACATCCTCCTTCTTCATTTTGTGAACTCCTGTGTCTCCACAGTGAGAGCAACCTTTTCCACCACATTCGGGACACTTCTTTTTCCCTTCAGTCTCTTCACGAGCAACAACTTTAGTAGTATCTTTGATCTGTGCTCCAACAGAATACTTCATACCCTGACCTGTACGCAGGTTAGCAGCAGGATCAGGGGGAGCAGCGTTTGTTTTAGGATCTTTAGTTGAGAAATCATCCTCTTTCTTTTCCTTACCAGCAAGGTCAGGGATAGAAGTAGATGCATCAGTACCACCAGCAGGACCAGGAGCTCCTAGATCTTTTTTCTCTGGTGTTGGAATACCATCTTCATTAAGATGCCAACCAAATCCAGCGCCGCCTAACCATTTACCATAAGATTCGATCAGTGCCTGGGAGAAGGCATCATTATGCTGCACACTATTGACTGGTTTTTGCCTTTCCATTATTGAAAATACTACTTTTCCTCTCTTTATTTATAGCGTCTGTTACTTGTACTGCTCGGATATCCTTAATCCATGCACGAAACATGTCTCCAGACTCGGTGATTGCAATGACATAGTTAACACCAGCACGATGAATCGTACCTTTCTCGCCAGTGATAGAAGACATGATGACATCACCCTCCACAAAAACATCACTGTGTCTGTGTTGCTGACGCAGTGCTTCTTCACGTAGTTTTTTAAAGTTTTTCATTTCAACCCCATACCATTACGTACATCTTCCATTAGTTCTAGTTTTTGTTTGACAGATAATGTATCTGGAATACCGCTCATAAATTTACTTGTCTCTACTTTTTCTGCAGCTGCTCTCATTTTACTAGCCGACATACCAGCAGCACCATCAGCATCTGGATCTCTTTCACCTGCAGATACACATTCTGCATTTCTAAATGAAAACTCTGTTCCATTATATTTTTTAAGAAGATCCTGATAAGAAGAAACTCTATCAGATCCAGCAACCCATACTACATCATCATAATCTACTTGCAATTTTTGAAGCAGTTTGATAAAGGTATTTATTTCTCTATCATAAATTATATATCTCGCATGCTGGGGATAAATCATCTTCATCCATTCGACTTTTTTATCTGATGGCAATGGATCTTTAGGTTTTTTATGAGTGTGAGTAGGATATATGAAGTAGTCATCGCTACCAGCAATCGATGCAACTTTTTCAATAAGTTTTTCGTGACCGATTGTTGGAGGATTAAATCTACCCCAAGTAAATACTACTCTCTTCATTTTTTAGCCCAGGATTTTATCTCTTCAAAGTTGCGTTGACTAAATCCACCAAGACGTTGTACCAACTTCACTGCATTATTCGACTCGCGAATAGCAACGTACCCTTCTTGATTACCAATTTCATAAGTTCCAGTTTTTTCATCATAATAATATGTTCTAAACCGTTCACCCTTTTCTAATTTAGGAACAAAAATGTTCTTAATATTCTGGATTGTATTATATAGTCCAACCATTGCAATGAATTGAGATTTATTTTTCTCAAGAAGTTTCATACCTTCATACATTCTCGATTTCCATTCAGCAATCTTTGGTGGTTGCTTCAGAGAAGAATATTTCTTACGAAATTTTTCCTCCCAATAGTTTACATACTCCTCATAAAACTTGTTTGCGCTACCAACTTTCTTACCTTCTCTTACCTTGGCATTGAAGTATTGCTTAAGAAAATATGCCATACCCCAAGAATCATTGTGAGATGGAGCAATTTCATTAAGAAAAGACTTGCACTTGGGGAGTAATACCATAGCAGATTTTTTCCACAAAATCAATTTATTTTTTTCTGATTTTGTAATCATCATCTCCCTGCCAAGTTCGGATGTGAAAGGCGTTAGTATAAGAAGATCTTTAGTTGAATGTTCAGAGGCATCAAAACCAAAATTTACAGAAAGATCTTGTACCGTTGTTGCATTGTTGGTTGGATATTTTGCGTGAATTACTACACACACCTTACAAGATTTAGCAGCATCATATAAATCATCGTGGTCTGGAATACAATAACTAATAAGTTGTGGTTTAAAAATTACACAGTCTTCGCCGTGAACATCTCGCACAACTTTTCTGGTTCCTTCGTGATAAAGAAAGTCTCCCTGAACAACGTCCTTCAACTTTCCGCTATCATACAAAGGTTTCATATATTTGAACACATATGTAAATACTTTCTTCAAACCTTCAGCAATTTTATCATTCTGAATTTCATCAAGACTCTTAAACAACTGGGGAGTTTTGTTGAAGATTCCTTTTTTTGCCACAAAGAACTGACCATCTTCAGGATCAGGTCCACAAAAAATAGCAGGCGATCCATCCCATTTTGTAGAGAACTTCCTACTATTTTTAGGATCTCCAGAAAAAGTCCTCACTAAATCATCAATGTAATCGAAAGATTCTTTTACCCCACTCTCACCAAACATTAACATGAGATCTTCAATGTGTTCTAGGTGTGTGTTCTTTGACATCAGTAAATTTTTCCGAAAGGTCCGTATCTTTTTCCTTCTTTTTTAGAAAGAAATACCAAGTCTGCTAAAAATTCTTGTTGCTTCTGTCCCTGTAGTTTTAATAGTTGACACAACCAAGTGATCTGCTGACATCTGGAGTTTGCCACCCACGGTTCTCGATTCATCAAGTATAGCAGAGCGTCATAGGCGGCTGTGGCACTTTGAGTACCATCTTTACTTAACTTAACACGGTTGGAAGCAAGGGTCTCCAGATTCTTTTTGTAATCTTTTTCTTCTTCCATCAACTGCTCAACAGTTATTGGATAACTGGTTTTATTTTTATCAAATGGTATACCTGCTTCACTCATAAGATCCATCAATAGATCAACAGTTGCTTTGCCCAATCTAGCAGCAGTTGCTCCTTCCTGTTGACCCTCATACTTAAGTCCGGATCCACTTCTGTCTGAACTACTGTTTGCTTTTACTTGAAACTTGTAAGTAGTTTTTCCATTATTAATGTAAACCCAACTGTCTTGTGTAACTGTGCCATTCTTATCAATTTGTAAAAAACATCTAATCTCATCAAGTTTAAATGTTTTCTTAAAGTTAAGATCGCTTCTTTGATTGACAAACTCTACAGTTGTATTAACAGCTTCCCACCTAGCCTCATCTCCTCGCCCAATTGCTTTCAAAGATATTCCTATGATCTCATGCTTTGACCAAGCTTCACGCAAAATAGCATTACACTGCTGTAGATTATGCGCCATACTAGCAGGACTAGATCCACCTTCAACCGAACTCTGTCGTGTTATTATATCTCTCCAGGTGTCTTCATTTTTAATTAACCAAATATCAGCAGGATTCCAGTTATCTTTCTGGGAAATGCCGTACTGTTTTACATGGTCAGAAATAAATTCCATAAACGTTTGTGACGAGGAAGATGATCCAGGAATAGTATATTGTTTTCCACCCGCGTGTTTAGAACCCCGGTTAAACTCTTCAAGCAATTTTATTTTAGGGTCACTCATTTTTTCCATAAAAACTTTGTTCTGTTTATAGAAAATTTCCAACCACTTGTCTTCAGGTCCTGTTTCTACATCTCCAAGGAGACTCCAGATTTTTTTTAACTCATTGAATGTATCATCATCCTTTTTAATGTCTTGCCACTTCCTAAATTTTTTATTTTCTTGAATGACTTGTCTGAATATCCACAGAGTTCCCAACTCCTGCATAGCAGTCATCGTTGAAGCTGATATAGCAGAACCAGAAGCAGACAACGTTTTTCCAGTCGCTTTAAATGTAACTACCTGCGCTGGTTGTTCTACTTTAACACTTCTCCTTCCTTTCATTTTGGTAGTCATACCAAAATTAAATTTGATTGACACAATATCATGTGCTTTATATTGAATCAAACGTTTGCGTTGCTGTCCTTTAGAATAATAGTCTCCAATTATATTAATAGTTCCAGAGTCACTCTTTATTAAAATTTGTTTTGGAGTTCCAAGTGAACCGTCTTTTTTCGGATCTCTATTTGGCCAGTTTTTTCCATCCCATTTTTGTGGATCATTCCACAGTTGTGCTCCATCAGGGATCTCATCCATCAATGCTTTCATTTGAGTTTGATGCAAATCAGGCATAGCATTCTGCCCATATTCCTGCATCAAAAAGAATCTTTTGCTTTTTTGTTGAATTGCCATAAAAAATCCTCCCCTAATATTTAGAGGAGGATGGAACGGAAGCGGCTGGATTTGAACCAGCGGTGCCCGTGAAGACACATTAGTTTTCAAGACTAACGCGATAAACCGCTCTGCCACGCTTCCTTGCTTTTTAAATTTCCTTTGGGACAAAATAGCATCTTATGATTTTCGGTGATCACATAGTAACCAATAAGTTTAGAACCATCATCCTCCCAACCATACGTTAACACTCTTTCTCCAGTGATTTCATGCTTTTTATTTGTGTGGAGGTAGTGCCCGTATCGTTCGTGAAGATTGATCATTACAGTTCAGTGTCAGACATCTATATTTTATCACGAAACCCTCACAAATGGAGGGTTCTTTATAATATCTTAACGATCGCCTACTGCACGAACTTCAGAGTTGTGAACATTGAACTCACCACCAGGGTAACGCTTCTTCAGTTTGTTGACATTGGTCTCGATTACCTCATCGAAGGAAATATCAAGTGCCATTGTAGCTTGAGCAACATACCACATAATATCACCCAACTCAATAATGAGATGCTCACGATTATCTTCGTTCCATGGTTTTCCTTGGAAGACCATCTTCTTAATGATCTCAAGGAACTCACCACCTTCAGCATTAATCCCAACACCACTAGTAAGGAGACGCTCAATATTGGCACCCTGACGATCAAGCTCGCCAATCCTATCAGCAAAGTCAACAAAGTTTGTTGAAGATTCGCTAGTGACTGCTGCCACAAACTCTTCATAACGATTGAAATCTACGGTCATATTACAAATTGGGAGAATTTATCTAGTCTTGATTGTTTGGTTGAGATTTCTTCAAGTGCTTCGTATGTCTCGTCCTCTTGGTCGGACGTGATATCACCTTCAGAATCATCAACATTATACAGCTTCATTTTTGATCTGTCAATGCCTACAGTGAAGCGTCTGTAGTAGGCAGCATCGTTGTATCGGTTCTTGAGTTGCTTGATCATGATACGACCTGACTGCTCTAACTCTTCAGTAGATATGAGAGCAAGCATAAGATCGGCAGTAGCGGGAAGACCAAAAGATTCACTAGTATCTGTAAGGTCAACATCACTATTACCAAAACCACTCCGAGTAGTTTGAGTAGCAGTGAACACAGGTAGATCATGCTTGACCGCAAGACCACGAAGTTCTTCTGCAATCGCTTTGACATAGGTGTAAGAGTTAACAATGTGTCCCTTATAGCGAGCAGAAGCACAGATATTTAGATAGTCTATAAACACAATGTTAGGTCTAAAATCTTTCTTCAATGACAGGTCACTTAATAGTGACTCAAAGTGTCCTACGTGTGCAGCAGCAGTAGGATACTCTTTGATAATCAACTTACCTTGAGACTTCCTACCAATCTCATTAACTCTTGATGTAAAGATGTCTTCTGGTATTGAACCGATGTCTTGAATATTGACATTCAATAAGTTGGAGTCAATACGTTCAGCAATCTTTTCTTCTGCCATCTCCATTGTAATGTACAGCACATTAAATCCAATAGAGAGACAGGCAGCTGCCATATGACACATGAATAGTGACTTACCAACACCTGTACCAGCAAGAGCAACGTTAAGTGTCTTGTTAGGAATACCACCCTTGGTGATTAGATTCAACTTATCAATATCAAAGGGAATCTTGTGCTCTTCAAGGTGATAGTAATCGTATCTATCTTTTACATTTTGTACGTAGTCGTGTCCGATGTTTTCGTCGAAAGATACTGCCAGGGCTTCTTGTAAGATACCTGGGATCGCCCCTGGTGATACCTCTGAATCGCCTCCATCTGCGATCTTGATCGACCGTAGGAGGGCGTTGTAGACTGCACGTTCCTGACACCATTTTTCAGTGGTGTCTGTGAGCCATCTGGTATCAACCCACTCGTCTGTGAGGGTGTCGATCTGCGAAACAGTCTTTTTATAAGTTTCTTCAGTGAGGTCATTTCTTTGTTGCAAGTTGATGATTAAAACTTCCTTGGTAGGAAACTTATCATATGTAGAAGCAAAGTCGCTGATTTCTTCAAAGATGTATTGCTCTACTGGTTCTTGAAAGTATTCTTTCTTCAGGAAAGGAACTACTTTGCGAAAGTATTCTTCACTACACAGAAGATTCCTCAAGATCGTCAGTTCCAGTTTCTCCGTCATCAAATGCTCCGTATAAAAATTCGCGTTGTGCCTGTTTATCTAGTTCGTCAAGAACATCCTGTGTAAAATATGTTTCCGGATCTTTTAAGATTGCCTTTGCATATACTTTCTTGCCGTCGATTTCATACCGACCAGCAACATTCTTCCACAGTCCTGCTCTCTCTCCCAACTCCAACAGACCATAATATTTTTCAAGTCCACGTTCATCAAAGAACAGTCTTGTTTCAATCTTGGAACCTTCTCTTGTCAGACGAGACTTTTTAGCCTCGCATTTGATAATGTTTCCGACGAGAGTCGTTCCATCTTTCTCCTTTTTCTTTCCGAGATAAACGATTGTACTAGCAGAATACTTGAGTCCGCTGCCTCCCCCCATTTCTTTTGTAGGGACATAAGAACCGATGACATCATAAGTGTGATTAGTAACTAACATAGGTATATTAGCTTTACCAAGTTTCAAAGTCAAGATACGGAAGCAGGACTTAATCAATTGTGATTTGGTCATGTCACGAACTTGCTTATCGTCCGTAGCGTCTTGCACTTCTTTGTTGGTGGCTAGCATACCAAGAGAGTCTAGCACAAACATGAGAGGTTTGCGTTCCTCTTTAGGGGTTTCCATATATTTGTCAATGATCCTGACTGCCTGGGTCCTAAACTCCTCCACTGTATTGACAGGAAAGATCACCAGACGCTTCGAGTCAATACCACGACTCTCAATCATCTGCTTACTAATGGCAGACTCGGTTTCAAAATAAAGGACGCCAGCAGCAGGATCAAGGTCAAGGAAATTACGAACGACAGAAAGGCAAAAGAAAGTCTTTCCAGTCCCTGATTCTCCTGCAAGAGCAGTGATCTTATTGGAGGGAATACCTCCAAAAATGCTGCCACTAACCAGGGCATTAAAGATGTAACTGCCAGTATCAACAAAAGTTTCAACGTCACCAGCAGCAATGCCATCAGATGCAAGAGAAGCAAACTCATTTTTGCTGTCCTTGATTACTTGTGATAAAAAATCCATATTAAAAGAATGATAAAAGTGATACTGTTTTTTTGCTCTGCCACCCAATGCATTTTAATACATTTTCTAGTGGACAGAAAAATGATTTCTCAAACTGTAGATTGTAATCAATATACTTTTCCACATTGAGTTCTTTTGGTATGCTTCCCATGAATGAGATTACATTCTCACCGATAGGATTTGGTTCTTTCAGGTATAAGAATTTAATTTTTTCACCTTCCTGAATACGAGCATACTTGTTCTCCACATTATACTTCTTAATGTAGAAGTTGTAAAGCAATGCTCCTCTTACATGAATAGGAGTTCCTTTTTCATAGATGTCATGAACACTTTTATACTTTGATAGGTTATTAACTCCTCGCGGGAATGCAATGTTTGCATAGTTTTCTTTGCGACTATCACTTTTAACTTTTTGGATGTACTCGATTACATCATCATTATTACCAGTGATAATAATTTTATAAGCTTGCTTAAGTTTATCACGGAAGAATGCGGGGGTAGATGATCGTGCCGTTTCCATACCACAGATTTTCATCTTTGGTTCAGAGTAACGTACACCCTCACTGTCCCAGACGTTGAGGATGTATCGTTTCTTGGCAGTCCAGATACCCTTGGAAGCGATGTTCTCCCGCTTCATCTTCATCTTCTGCGCGTATGCCCGAACATAAGTGGCGAGTTCTTGGTAAGAACTTTCAATAAACTTCTCAAATTCCACTTCACACACCTTGTCAAGGAACCCAACAACGCTTTCATCATCTGCCTCTCGTCCGGCGAATACCTTCTGCACCAGAGGACCGAGGTTAAGATACATAGAATCGGTGTCGCAAGCAATAACGTAATCAACATCATTAGTTTTCAGAACTTTGTTTAAGTAATCATTGGTCTTGTTACTAATCCAACGAATAGACAACTGACCAGATGTTGTAATCGCTTCTGCAATCTCCAGACGATAGTATCGGAAGTGTTCATTACCGATAGCACCATAAGCAGAGTTGAGTTGGATCTTCCTTGCCATCTGAATGTTATTACAGCGAGAGATTTCTTTCTGCAACTGGATGGTAGGAGTCTTTTCATACTGCTGCTTGGCAGCAAGCATCTTCTTCTTGTAGATGGTTCGTTCTTGGTAGATTTTATCCATCAACTCGGGCAAGAAACCATGGGTCTCTGTAGTGTACAGGGTTCCATTAGCACATACCGTCTGCCCCTTTAGGTCAGACAGGTCTATCTCCTTGTTCAGCAGTCTCTCAACGTTCGCTGACGGGTGTTTGGTGGGCAATAGCGTCTCTGGTGAGAGATTGTACTGCATGATAAGGTGTGGATACAGGGAGTTGAGGTCAAAGGACACAACCCAATCATAGATCCCCGGAATAGGTTCTTTAACATACGCTCCAGCATACTTTGCATCCTTTTGTGATTGACGTTTAGGTGGAATAGCAACATTTCTACGAGCAAGATAAACATAGATGATGTTGTCCCACATACGTACCTGTGAGTACACATCTTCAAAGTTTACTTTGGCATCATATGCCATGACAATAGCAAGTTCAAGTAGTTTCATCTTGTCATCCAACCTGTCTACCAGGCGAACGTCAATGATGTTGTACTCTACAAACTTCTGCCAGTCATTATCGTAGAACTCTTTGAAGGTATCATACTCACTGTGATCCAGTTTGTTCTGCCCCAGTTCTACAAATGCGATGTGGTCCAGACGATACGATTCTTGGTTGGTGTACGTGAACTTACGATACAACTCAAGATAATCTAATGTAGATATTCCAGTGATATCATAAGCAATATTCTTACGACCTTTAATCCAAACTTCTCTACAATATATGTTCTTCCACGGAGACATAAGTCTTGCTGCTTTGTTTCCCAGCAAACGTTCAATACGCCTGATAATATACGGCATATCAAACAGTTGTACATTCCATCCAGTAATAACATCTGGATAGTTTGAAGACCACCAGTGAAGGAATGCTTTTAACATACCTTCTTCCGTCTGGAAGTGCATGTATTGCACATCCTTCTCGGTATTATGAAACGGGCGAGTGCCGAATACAGAAATCTTACCGGTATGAGAATCTTTAATACTGATCAACAATATTTGCTGGTCAGCAGACTCAATATCAGGGAAACCATTCTCTGCACCAGTCTCAATATCAAGAGTAAAGACTCGAATCTGATTGACATCAAATTTCATCTCCTCGTCAGGATATTCTTCAAAGATATACTGATTCAAGAACCTTGTTTGACCACAGATCTCAAAGTCAGGTATCTCTTTATGATCTTCAATGAACTGTTTGGCATCTTTGATGGTGCCTTGCTGTACAGGACGGACACATTTACCATCCAGTGTTTTCCAATCAGTGGGTTTCAGTGATGGCAAGTATAGAGTAGGATTATATTTTACTTTGTCCTCAAATGCCCTACCATCCTGGTATCCTCTTACATAAATGTTATTTCCAGATTGTTCAACACTGGTGTAAAACTTCATTAGTCCTCTTTGTCTTTCAAATCATAATATTGGGCAGCGAACATAGCACTTGGTTCTGCAATTAAAGTAATGTCAGATGACCTTACAGTAAGTTCGCGCTCATCACTGCAGAAAGGGAATGGTATTGCACCATTCACCGATACTTCACAGGGGTATTTTAGCACACAGTCTGGATCACCAAACTCTACACCAGGAATCTCGTTAACTTCTGCGACGATCCAGTGACCATCAAACTTCAGGAGTTTCAGCATCTTCAGTACTTTCAGTAGGAACAAAACCAGTTTCAGCAGACACTTCAGTGCGGGTTGCTTGTGCTTCAGCTGCTTCTGCTTGTGCAACAGTGTTGCGATATGCTTCTACAAGTCCCTCATCAGGAGTTCCGATTGCAATAAACGTATTGAATGCTACACGAAACTGCTTATCGCTGGCATAAGGAAGCCACTTGGTAAATCTTACTTGGACTTCTTGATTGGCAGGATCACCAACAGTTTTCTCCACGCTCAAGATGTATGGTCTGACCATAACAAAGCAAAGTGGCTTCCCTTCAGGATCATTATTTTCTCTCTGCTCTTGCAGATCTGTAATCACTCTTTCACCACTGTGAAAGACAACAATTGATTCAGCCATATTTTTTGGTAACGAACATAAGTATGATAGCATAAAAAAAGAGGGGTGTCAACTGGATTGTGCCAGTTACCCCCCTGTCATGCGACGACGATATACGCTATTTATTCAAGCAACAATTCTTTTTTTGAATCCGCAGTAATATTGTACACTGTTCTCTTTTGACTTTCTGGAATAATTTTTTCAAGTGATACCTTTAACAAACCATCTTCAAAACTAACATCATGCACTTCAATGTCTTCAGATAATTGCCAGGTATTGCAGAATGATCTTTTTGATAATCCTTTATGAATATATTCTACTGTAGAATCTTTTGGCGAACCGACATTGGTAATTTTGAGAATGTTTGATTCTGTTGATACTTCAATTTCCTCCGGTTTAAAACCTGCAAGAGCCATTTCAATTTCGTAATTCGCATTATCGTGTTTGATAAGGTTGTAGGGTGGATAACTTTTATTGTGACTGGACATACTATCTAGTCTATGAAAGATTTCATCCATCCCAACGTAGTGAGGCACATATAAATCCCAAGTGTTATTCATTTTTAATCTCCTTTAATAAGCGAGTTTATTTAAAGTGGACCCCGAAGGCATCCATCAATATTTATTAGACGACATTAAAAAACGGGGTAGCGAACCCCGTAGATTTTTATTCGGTTTACACTTCAGTTTTCTTACGACCGATATTATATTTGGACTCAAGAGTCCATTCATCTTTATCTTTGAATGCCAGGACTTTAATTTGATTGAGTGGAGCAACTTCTTCAATTTTAGTTGCGTCTACTATAGTAACCAATCCCCAATCAGAAAGAAGTTGTGCAATTCTATTTCTTCTTTGCAAATCATTAAGAGTAAAGTTTGTTCTCTTCCCATCTAGAGAAAATAACTCTTTAAAATGTACGATGTAATATCTACCTTGCTTATGTAAGATATGACATGATTGGTATAGTTTACGTTCTTTTCTTGAAGCAACACCAATACGGGTGAGAGTCTCACGAACCTTAAGAAAATCATCAGGTTCAGACAAACTCACTTCTACCATATCAGAAGGCTGCCACTGTACTTCAATTTCAGTTGTCATTTTCGTCCGCCTTTATCTAATAGTTGTTTAATCTCATTAAGATCAGAATTCGTGAGAATTCTTAAAGCGGCGACTGCTTTATTATGACTATAACCATAATATTGCTTAACCAATTCAAGATGCTCAAGAGTTTCTTTTCGCACCCAAGGCGTAAAACGCTTTCTAGGCTTCAAACTATTTAGGAAAAAGTCATACTGCATCTTTTTATCTAACGAAGGATACTTATTCATTTCGTTAGCGTAAAGAATGGTATCAGTAAAACCAGACAGACACTTGTTAATAATAAAAGGAGGATACTTTTTTACGGCATCCTCGTTATCAATTAAAATATTCTTTTTTGATTGATTAATGCTGTAAAGATAATCCTTTAATTCCATATTACATTTTGGCAGTTACGCCCATCACTTTTGCATTTGGGTTACGAGCAAGAGCAACCTCTCGCGCTTCTGAATAGTTACGAGCAATGACCTGCTCCTTGAACACGGTGCCTGCTACGTAGAGGGTGACTTCACATTTCATAGTTGGTAAGGACGAGTTCCTTGCGAGACGCTTGATCTGTATTATAGCATCCCACGCTCCTCATGGTGTATGTGTGTGCAAATTCAGCAGCTGTCCATCCCTGCTTGAAGCGGTCTCGGATCAGTTGTGACGAATTGTAAGATATAAGTTGAGGACTGACAAAACGATCACAATCAACAGCAAACTGGTCGTGGTCGAATCCCTTATGCATGTTTCCTCGCTTACCATAAAGATTAGATCCGATCTCATAGGGGGGATCGAGATAGATGAAGGTTGACTTGCTGTCACAAAATAGTTCTTCATAAGATAGATTAGTAATCTTCCACTTCTTAATCATCAAGGAGTAGTCAGGAAGTTTCTCGATCCCTCGCATTGAGAAGTTGCTTTCTGATGCCTGTTTGCTAAAGGATGAGGATTCAGTGAGACCAGAAAAAGAGCACTTGTTAACAATGTAAAAAGCAACAGCACGAGATAGATTGGATTGATTACTTGGTGTTTCATTTAAAAAATCTTTTGACTGTTGAAATAATACTCTGGCAGATACTGGTTCTGGGTGAAGATTCTTGAGTTGCACAAGTTGATCACGCATCTCCACACCATTCTCCTGGAGTTCTCTCCAGAAGTTATAGAGTGGCTCGTATAGATCATTTACCCAGATGTCTAGTTTTGGATAACGTTTACCAATCTCAATGGCAACAGATCCACCACCAATAAATGGTTCACGATACTCTTTTACCTGGGAAAGGTCTGGGAGGTACTGGAACAGTTTGCTTAACGCTCTGCTCTTCCCCCCAGGATATCGAAGTGGCGTCTTCAGTGACTTCAAAGTTTTTGTCATGATATTTAAGGTACTCACGAAAGATGTGTTTCATTTCACGCTTTGTCATACCACAATGGGCAGCAGCATGGGGTAGATTCATTGTAGCATAGAAGAGACCTTCGTTTGCTTCTTTTACGTTTTCAGGTGTCGTCTTCTTCATCGACATTTTCAAAATCCTCTATTTGATTTGCAGATACCTCATGCTCTCCAGCAATAAGATACCAGTGGTGACCAGCACGTTCACCGAGATACATCATCTCATCTTTAGGAAAAGCATTTTCTCGCATTGCTGCCTGGATCTTCAGATGGATCAGTTCTTCTTGACTAGGAACTTTCATCAGAGAATAAGTTTTTTCTGTGGGGTAATTACTGTTGAGAACATCCCTTCATACTGTTCAGTAATATTAGGATTAGGTTCTGAAACATATACTACAAAAGATTTAGGAACAGTGAATGTCACATCTTCTTTTGCAAGTGGGGACCAAGGTGCAAATCCAAGTTGTCCCTGTCCTTGAGGCACAGCAACAATAGCATTTCCCATGGTAATACTATCATCAGTATCTTCAATAAGATCACAGATGATATCTTCGCCAGAATTTAGACGTACAAGTTTGGTGTTCATTTTAGGTTTCAGTGTTTAGTTTATTTGAATTCACAACTCATCATGACTTCCGTAAGACATGCTAACAGATTAATCTCTTGATCTGCAACAAAAGCAATTTGATATTGATATTTCGCAAGAATCAAAATAGCTTCCGGAATAGATGGTGCCTTAAGATTTTCGTAAAGAGAATCGTAGATCTTACGAATGATAATGGTAGGATCATTATCTATGTTTTCCACAACCCACTTACGGACTGTAGTAAACTCTTTGTTCTTCATTGCTCGAATCAAATCGTTGACAGATACGTCAGCGATATCAACCAAGATGGAAGAGTTGATTTTACCTGTTGCTGCATGGCGTTGACATTCGTTAATCAAACGACGCCAGTCAGGATAATAACGTTGAATAAGTTTGACAAGAATCTTGTCTTCACATTCAACTTCATTGTCTTTCAAGATCTGTTTCAGACGAACGAAGAATGCTCCTTGCAAATCTAACTTCGCTTCGTTCTTTACCCGAAAGTCTACAACGGTGCATCTAGAATGCAGTGGATCAATAATCTTATTGGGGAAGTTACAAGTAAAGATAAAACGGCAGTTACTATGAAACTCTTCTACTGCCGCTCTCAAGGAGAGTTGTACGTCAGTAGTCGTGTTGTCTGCCTCATCAATGATGACCACCTTGTGAGGCGCTCCAGAGGTCAATGAGACCGTTGTAGCAAACTGTCGCACCTTGTTCCGAACAGTATCCAAGAAGCGTCCTTCATCAGATCCATTGATCACAATGAAAGAAGCACCAATCTCTTCACACAATGCTTTAGCAACAGTAGTCTTACCGACTCCTGCAGTGCCTGCTAGAAGTAGATTAGGGATCTCCCCCTTTCCACGAAATGCTTCAAAGGATTCTTTAATGCTCTTTGGCAAAATACAATCCTCAAGTGTGTGAGGACGATACTCTTCTACCCAGAGAAACTTTTTATTCATCATTTAATAATTCAATTGGTTCAAAAATCTCTGTTAAAGATCCAGTCATGTACATACTTTTTGGATGACTCTTTACGTTACCACGAACATAGTCTCCCTGACCTTCTTTACCTTTTACAGTATATACTAATGTCATATTTACTTTTCTACACCATTCTATAACCCAGAGTAGAGCTGCTCCATCTATATTGTTACCAGAAAAATCGGATGCTAACATCACGGTATTTCTATGTCTACTTAAAGTCAATAAAAATCCCACTTTATCTGGTCTCATCCAATCAGGAAAAGACCATTCCGATGCCCACAAACAACTGTAAGAATCACACATATGGGGTCTTGACAAATCATCATAAATCCCACATCCAGATTCTGATACATGAGGACATGGTTGACCTGGTAGTACCTTATGCTCGTTTACTCGGAGTGTGATAGTTCCCCGACAGCACAGTGTGCATTCTCCACACTCTTTGATATTCATTAAGGTTCAAGTGCTACGTAATAAACGAGATCAATACTTTGATGCTGCCACTGGGTAATATGTTGACTAGAAACTTTTACATGATAGTTTCCTGGATGAAGACGAATATTCTCCACCTTCATATACATTTCAAAATTACCAGTGCTCTCACCAGTTACAGTTTGACTATACACATTACCAGTATCGTTTTCTCTATCACAAAGATCCAAATCAATAGTACCTTCTTGACTTGCTCTGAATGAAAGATCAGGAAGACCATACACTGCAGATGCTTTTTGCAAAGCGATTAGATCTTCATACTTTAGATTAAAACTAAAGTCTGTTCCTGGAAACTGAACATTACGATCAGGGGCAGACTGCAATGTAATCTCTGGATTAGAAAAATAATACTTTGCTGATCTACCACCTCCCTTAATTGTCACATAGTTTTCATTATCAAACTCTAGAGTAGCATCATCAAATAAAGAAAGACCAGAGAGAAACTGATTTAAATCATAGATTCCAAACGTTTGTGGAAAAATTTCTTCACTAGTATATTGAGCAATAGAGTTCTCACCCACACTAATGGTTTTCAGTACAGTACCTTCTCGTATAAGAATAGAACTATTAATAGTGCAAAAGTTCTTAAGAATATCTCGGGTTTGTTTAGAAAGAATTACTGTGCTCATTGAGGATAAGATTCGGTAGTGTTTGACTTGTCAGAGAAGTGAAGTAAAAGAAGACCGTAGTGAAGGATCTTAATAATGTCGCGGCGAGCAGTTCCCTTGCGATCATATCGCGAAGCATACTTCAAGATGTTAGAACGGCAGAATGCTTCTGCATCACCGCAGGCTTCAATAAGATCTAACGTTTGAATTTTATCATTGCCTGCAGAATAGTGTTGTCCATAAGTTCCAGCAATGTAATCACTCAACTCTTTTAACAGAGCATCTTCATTATATTTTTTTGCCATAGTCATCAATCAATATAGGTATAATAGCATCCATAAAGGATTTAGTCAAGGGTGTCTACCGTATCTGGTTCTGTAGTAGCGTTCTCATCAATTTTATCATAGAGTTCAATAAAGGACTGCTTGGTTTCATCATCGAAACGATTGACACAAACTTCGATAGACTTCATACGCTTACCAAAAATAGCATAGGCACGGATGATGTGAACCAGACGACGTGTTGAAATCACTTCATCAATACCACCATCAGCAAAAGTTTTACGAATGACATCTGCCCATGTAGAAAGTTTCTCACAAAACTCGCGATCTGTCAACCCCAGATCAAGGGAAATACCCTCAAGAATACGTTGTTCAGTTTTAGGAGTAGGATACTCTTGCTCGAAAGTCAACGCAAAACGCTCAAGGAATGCTTCGTTGAGAACGTTAGTTCCAATAAAGCGACCGTCATCGCTGCCTTTACCTTTAGTATTTGCAGTTGCAATAACATTGAAACCTTCTTTAGGGTTGACATACTTACCGATCTTTTTAATAAAGATCCCTTTACCTTCAAGAACAGATTGGAGACACAAGATTTTGTTGGATGCAAGGTCAACTTCATCTAGAAGCAACACAGCTCCACGTTCCAAAGCTTCGATGACTGGACCATTATGCCAAACAGTGTTACCGTCAACCAAACGGAACCCACCAATAAGATCATCCTCGTCGGTTTCAA
>Ga0209557_1000615_pt1 | contig 20762 bp, 20 predicted proteins | sample SaaInlV_120m_DNA_4_FD_184672 | JGI IMG/M metagenome (GOLD analysis project Ga0209557, IMG submission 184672) | Marine microbial communities from expanding oxygen minimum zones in the Saanich Inlet - Saanich Inlet SI074_LV_10m_DNA (SPAdes) (version 2) | ecosystem: Environmental > Aquatic > Marine... | reverse complement strand
TACACTCTCACTTGCTCGCTTCCACATTGGCAGTGTCAACACCCGAGTCTCAATATTAAACTGAGCGGTGGCCACGTTGCGGTTCTCAACCAACAGGTCTTCAGTGGCAAGCAGACGAGCGAGTTGTGACTTGATTTCGTAGTTGACAGTCATCGTGCTTTTCTTTGTATATGAATATCATACAGCAGTCAGGGAAGTTTTGGAACAAGTCTGACCAGTTTTAAAACTGTCACATAGACCAATCCCCCGCATCCGTGAGGATACAGGGGACTCTGGTGATTTTTGCTCCGTTAGGTTGCTTGCTTCCTATTCAGTTAGAATGTGTCTACAGACCCTCCTAGCGTTTTGGTCGATTATTTCACAATCTGAAATGCATTGAAAGTATTCGGACACTTGGTCGTATTTTTGATCGATAGTTGCTTTTTCGTCCCACTTCCATGATGCTAGTTCATTACGAGAGATAAGATTACGCATAATAACCTCCGACACTGTATTATATAGTCAGCGTATGCTAACTTAATGACTTTTAGTTACATTGTTATCTAACTCAACATTCTACTAAATCCCTTAATCTTTTCAAATTTTAAGACCTCATCAAACTTATCCTCAAGACCAGTCTTGTGAGAGATGACAAAGATATTGGCATCCTTGATTACGAATCTAATAATCTTCAAGAACTCCTCTGTACCAAATCCATCGAGAGATGAATCAAACACTTCATCCATAATCAAGAGGTTAGTATTAACAGAATTCTTAAGTCTAGCAATCTCTCTCCAGGTAAAAAGTAAAGACAAGTCAACCCTCATCTTCTCTCCTTCAGAGAAAGAAGAATAGGTGAAGTCTTCGTGAATCGGAGTTTCAATAGTCTCGTTAAACTCTTCATCCAACTTAAAGTTGATATAAAAGTCCATCATCTGCAGATAACGATTGACCTGCTGATTAATGAGTGGTAGATACTTATTGATAATCTTTGCCTTAACTCCACCATCCTTGAGAAGATTATAGATAAAGTCTTGGTATGATACCTTGTCTTTTCTTTCAGCAAGATTATCGTATGTTCCCTGAAGAGATTCGTTTAGTTCTGCTAACTTCTCATGCTCAATACTTTGATTTTCGATTTCTGTGGTAATAGTTTGAATTTCTGATTCCAATCGACTGATTTGTCTTTGGAGTCCAGTGATTTCAGTATTGTTAGTAGAAATGCCATTAAGGGACGAACTCACCTCTTGGGATAGTTTTGAAAAATTGGATTCCCTCAACTCCTCATCTTTAATTGCTTGTTGAAGTTCTTCAAACCCCTTACGCAACTCTTCTGCTTTATCTTGGGAATCCTTAATTCTATTTACACGGAACGATTCTTCTATATCTTGACCACATGTAGGGCATACCGAATTGTCAGAAAAGAACTTATGATCCCCTACAAGTTTACCAATACGTTGTGACAGTTTACCTTTAATACCACCAAAATCTCTTAAACGTTTAGTAGCATTAGAATATTTCTCCATTTCATTTTTCAGGTCCTGCATCTGATTCTCAAGATCAAATCCATTTTGATAACGGTTATGGATGTTTTCTTCATAAGAAATAATCAGTTGCTTTTTCTTATCAATATCATTTTTGGTCTGACTCTCAATCTTACTGATAAATCCCCTCTGCATCTCAACTTTATCCTTCAAGGATTCTTTCTTAAGATCAAGAGTTTTGATTTCATCTTTAAGAAGTCTGATCTTTCCTTTGACAATATCATTCATTGAGGAGAAGATCTTAATATCCAACAGGTCTTCTACAACCTCTCTGCGACTTGATACAGGAAGTTGCATGAAAGGAACAAAGGTACTGCTACCTAGAATAACAATCTGCGTAAATGACTTGTAGTTCATCTTCAAGACATTTTGCTCTAACCACTTCTGCTGATCAATCGCAGAAGCATTCTGATTTAATTCTTCATCATTACGGAATATCTTAAAGATATTTGGTTTAATGCCACGTTCTACCTTCCATATGATACCGCCAATGTCAAACTCTATTTCTACAAAACAGTTCTTCTCATTAACACTGTTGACCAGTTGTCCCTTATTAATCTTACGAAAGGACTTACCATATAAAGAGAAAGTAAGAGCATCCAGAATAGTTGACTTACCAGCGCCATTCGATCCAATAATTAAAGATGTAGACTTTCTATCAAGATGAACAGTAGTGGGTTGATTCCCGGTTGATAAAAAGTTTTTCCATGAGATAGTCTTAAAGGTAATCATTCGCGTTATCAGGGGGAATCACAATGTCATTTCTAGTAATCACAGTATAGCGATGGTCATGCATTTCGCACGTCTTGATCATCACTTCATCTTCTACTTCTAGCACATGCATCTCTGGATAGTCAAGATCTTCCAGATGCATCGCATATCGCATGGCATCATCTTCTTGGTCGAAAATATAGAGAACTTGTTCTCCGTCATCATCTACGACTGAATATGCTCCGTCTTTCTCTTTGCCTGCGACAGTAATTATAAACATCAGAAAATTAATTCACAAGCCTCTTGATATGTTGATCTCATGAAATTTTTGACCATAGACTTATCAAGACTAATGTCTGCTTCTTCAATATATCTATCAAGAATAGAAAGAGTATCTTCTGTCTCTAATCCATCTATGTCTACATCTTCATCATTGAGAACAAAGTTTTCAACAATCTTTAAATCAGCAACATTTGAAGAATACAACTTATCAATAAACTTCTCAAATTGAACACTATCAGACTTCTTGCGGACAATAACTTTGACAATCTTACCTTCGTATTCTCTAGTGTCAAAAAGTTGGTGATCAGTATCTTCGTAATAGATTATCTTGAACAGAGTGTATGGATTATTGATGGGAGTATGCTCCATCGTCTCTGTATCAAAGAGGTGAAATCCACGAACATCATTTACATCATTCCAGAACATCTCATAAGGATTACCTAGGTAGAAGACTGTTCCATCATCTGATCTTGTATGGTAATGACCCGAAAATACCCGCTGGAACTTCTGATATAGTTTGCTTTCCATACCATGCTCCATGACGCATCCACGATGAGCTCTAAATCCTTGGAGTTCAAGGTGCCCCATCGCACACTTGCTAGTTGAATTTTTAATAGATTTAATAGTGTCCTTTTCATTATCTTCACATATCCAGGGAATGTACAGTATGTTTAGATTGCCAATCTTGACTTCCTGTGCCCTAGAATATGTAATCACATTATCATACTCTTTTAGCAACAACTCGATTGCGTTAATAGAATTAGTATTCTTGTAGTACGCATCATGATTGCCAACCATCAGATCCATTGTGATGTTCCTCTCTTTTAGAGGTTCAAACACAACACGCTTTGCCCAGTCAAGAGATTTAAACTCAATTCCCTTTCTACTATCAAAAGCATCACCCATATGAATTACATGAGTGATGCCCATCTTGTCTAGAGTAGGAAAGAATACATCTTTATAAAATTTCTCAAAGTAATCGTGAAAGAGTTTAGACCCTTTACGAGCACCATAATGAGTGTCAGTGATAATCGCTACGAGCATCAGTTACGAAGTTTGGAATGAACAGCGTCCTTGATGGAATTATAGTCCGAATAATTCTGGCTGTCAATCTCATTGGCGTCAAACACCTCATCAAAGTCAGTCTTCTCAAGAATCTTGTTCTTAATCTCCAACTGCTTCTTCTCTTGCTGAATACGTCTCAAGAAGGCATAGTAGATGATTTGAGTAAAATATGCGAATGGGTTCTTTGATTTCTCTGGATTAAAGTTATGAACGTATCTAACACAATTCTCAATACCGTCACAAATCATGTCATCCTTAAACATGTAGTTGACAAAGTTTGGTTTGTACGATAGATGATTGGCAATCTTCAGGAAGCATTCACCGATGTACCTAGGGATGGGTGGTTTAGGTTGATCATTCAACTTTGCTCTTGCTACTTGAGCGAAGTGCAACTCCAAAGCATTAAGGAAATCTTTATTATTAACGTAATGTTCTGATTTCTTTGGTCTCGGCATAACCCCATAAGCATTGTTAACAGCCATAATATGTTTTAATCCGTTTCACTTATTATAACAGATTAGAAGGCACTTGACAAGATACTCAATACGGTATAGACTAGGTTTGTCGCCTTTGAAGAATAAGTTCTAGCTATTATTATAGAGTTTCTCTAAAACCTCTTTAGCTTCATGGACAGAAGCCAAGTATCCCATCTTCCTATCTAATTTAGCAAAGTTCCCTTTACTCTGTTTACGAATATAATCTTGATAGTATAGGATCATTTCAATATCTTCTGATTCACTCATTGTCAAGACATCTTCTAGATTCATAATAAACATATCTTCTTTAGTTGTCTTTAGCCAAGGTTCAAAATTATATCCTTGTACTGTTCCTCTAACTTTAATTTCTGATACTACAATTGGATTTGATACCAATAGCATTGTCCTGTTGTCTTCTTCTGATGCTGCTACCTTACAGAAGATCTCATCACCACATTTAAGTTTTATAGTTGCGTAAAAATCATCTTCAATCATAGGCTATTCTCCTTTTCTAGTCTTTTATGTCAATTGATATAATGTCATAATTGAATTCTTCTTGAACGTAAATCTTAACTCTTTCAATAAAGTGATTAAGAGTATAATTTTTTCTTGATCCTGTGGTCAGATCATCAGCGATATCATATAGTTTGGCGCTTACCTTATCTTTGCCTTTGCGAAGGACTCTACCAATACTCTGTAAGTTCCGAATACGAGACTTGGATGGAGAGGCAAAAATTACATTATGCAGGTTCTTAATGTTGATTCCAGTTGAGAAGGTGCCGTAAGATGCGACGATAATTGCGTCTTTTTGTGTTTCCGTAATTTCTCTGACTAACTCACGATCTTCAGCATCAACACCACCATGAACGAAGAACACCCTTCTTCCTTCACTAACATTTTTATTTATCAATTCATAAAGGACCTTACCATGAGCCTCTACACGACTGAACAGTATCAGAGAGTTACCGTTCAGATCTATCGCTAGATTCTTGATAAAATTATTTCTCCTTTCATGACTAATTAAGAACTGAATCTCATCTTCATAAGTATCAAATTTCTTTGGTTTGTATTTTAAAACTAGACATTGAATATCAAGAGCGGCAAGGTGTCCCTCATCAATAAGTTTCTTTGTTCCTGTCACCTTATATGATGGACCAAACAGTCCCTCTAACACCCACTTATGCGTCTGTGTGCCGTCTAATGTTCCTGTGAACCCATATCTATACTTGGCATGATGTAACTTGTCCATAATACCTACAAGAGACTTACTCTTAAAAAGGTGCGCCTCATCGCCAATTACTACATCATACTCTTCAAAGAATTTTCTATCTAATTGATAGACAGATTGCCAGGTAGTAATAGTTACCTCATTAGTATTAACTCTCTCACGACCAGCATAGATTCTGTGGCAGTAGTTTTCAGCATCCCATCCATAATCTTGGAAGTCTTTATACATCTGCTCTACCAAGGACGTTGTAGGCACCACTAATAGAATCTTTTTGCCAGCATTCGCAAAGAATCTAACAATAGAATAAATCATGAATGATTTACCAGATGCCGTGGGAGATATGAGAAGTTTTCTATTGTATCGTAAAGCATCAGATACTGCTTCTATCTGATAGTCTCTGGGTTTTAATGGTGTGATAGATGCCATGAAATCTTTGACACCTTCAGGACTCACCATTTCATTAACTTCAAATGGTAATCCATAGAACTTATTAGGTTCAAATTTATATGAATAACCTGCTTTCTCGCAGAATGCAATTACCTTATCAAGTAATCCAACATAGATTCTTTTTGTCCTAATATCAAACAGATGAATCTCTCCGTTCCAATGCCTCTTACGGTATTGAGGCATGAACTTCATATTCGGTACTTCAAAAGTAAACCTATCACGTAGTTCATACTCTACATGTGGTTCAGTTTGAATTTTTAGATATACTTCGTTAACCTTTTCAATAACCAGGTCAGCCATAATAAAATCTCACCTAGAGATATTTATTAACTGTTTGTAAACTGATAATCTAGTAGCATTCTTTGAAACTGGTCTCTCATAGCCCACATATGTTCCTGCTCTTCATATGGTCTAGCAGGAGAACCTGGCCAAACTCTGATGGATTCTTTTACGCAGTAATGTAAAAGACGAACGTCATCTATTGTAACGTTCATACTGTAGTCGTAAACTGGTTCTTCTTGGTTCATCCTAGTCCTGAACTAAACCGCATGAATTCAATAGCATTCTTAATTTGATATGTACGATTACCGACCTGCTTAAGTATCTCTTCAAGATATCTTAAGGTTGTTTCGTAGTAATCGATTTTAAGATTACAATTTGATAATTTTTCATCAGCATCAAGATACTTTTGCATCGTATCCTTATCTCTTATCTTCTTTGGAAAAGGATTTTCAATGTATACTTCTGGGTCTGATTTGCCAGAGAAGTATTCGTATCGTTCGTGTCTAATATTCTTTCTTTGCTGTTCCGCCTTCTTACGAAGAAGCATCACAGTATTGTACATTTGATAATATTTAGCATGAAGAATGGGAATATTTAAAGATTCAGTATGTAAGTTATCTGGATCAATTTTTGAGTCACTTTCCCACATGCTTTGAATTGTCTCCAAATCAATCATAATTAATCAGGGCAGCACCCCACAGATTCAATGTTGTATATATCATACTTGAAGGACACCTCTGCTGTAAAGTACTGTGTGTCCGGTAGTGTAGCATCAAACTGAATAGTTGACAAGGAGTATGGGAACATGTTCTCAAATGTAACTTTGAAGTTAGGATTCATCAGAGAATCATATACGATCAAAGTTCCATCAGAGTAAATATTCAACCCATCATTCAAGTCTGGTCTTGAAATTCCTTCTGATTCATTTTGAAAATTATAAATTTGATCTATAGTTTCTGGAAATCCAATACCACGAATCCAATTTTGACATTCAAGATAGTTCTCAAGATTTTCATCAACCATAAACTGAAGTCTAAGATCACCAAAGTCAATGATCTCTCCAGGTTGCGGTAGATTCTTTAATGCCTGTGTTGGTTGAATCGTTGTACCAAGTAAGAGTTCTGGAATATTAACAGCATTACCAAAGAAAGCAATCTTAGGTGCTCTTGAAATAATCATCTTAAACCCAGAGGGTTGTAAGAAGTTTCTATCAGCAATCTGCTTTAACTTTGTCTTTCTGTATAGACTATTACCTCTTATGGGTTGTCTAATTCTAACTTGAGCAGCAGTGCTTAATGGATTGAGACCACTACGACTAGGATTCGTTGCCATATTCTTTCTGATTATTTATCAATAGACATAAAAAAAGGAGACCCGAAGGTCTCCAAGAAATATGTGAACCGTGATCACATGAGGTTCTTGACGGCAACGCGACGATAGTAGCGGTTGCTGTTGACGCGGAGGCGTCCAAGACCTTGATTGGTTCCTTCTGCGAATGGGTTTGCGACGATGCCGTAGCGCGTCTTGAAACCAATTTTAGGTTGGAAGGTGTCCTCTCCAACGGCGCGAACCATCTGAAGGGGAACGTAAGGACAGTAGAACAGTCCAGCGTCATAAGGCGAAGAACCTTTATAACCAACGACGTAATACTGATTACCGCCGGTAGCGTTACCAGGTGCCAGGTTAGCAGCATAGGGGTCGATGTAGACGCGGAACTTGCCGTTAATCGTACCAGCAAAGGTATTACCGGTGTCATCAACGTTCAAGTTGCTGTTCAATGCAGGGGTGTAGTCCAGGATTCCTGCCATGGTCAGTGCGGAGGCAACGTCTGCCGAGCACATAACCATGTTGCCCTTTCCTCTACGAGTTCTTTGTGCGATGGCGTTAGCATCACGCTCGATTTGGAATAGAAGTCCTTTGAACTTCTCAACGGACCAACGACCATTGGAGTCAACGTCCAGGTCGAATACACCAGCAGTAGCGGTGTTAGAAACAGCACCTTGCTCAGCGATCTTGTAGATCGTTCTGATGACTTCTCTGTTGATCTCAGCGAGGATCTCAGTAGAGAGGATGTTAGCAAGTTCTGCTTCAGCGTTAAGACCGTGAATTGCCTTCAGGTCTTGTGCCAGTTCCAAGGAGTACTCTGCTTTCAGAGCTCTTGACTTGGCGGTTACAGTGACTTTCTCAATCGAGAATGCCATCTGGTTGAACTGATTGCCTGTGCCATTGCCCAGGTTCTCAGAATCGCCAGTGACCATTCCCTGACCGACATCATAGGCGGTAGAGGTAGCGGTTCCGACAGGGTTGAGGACGGAAGGATTGGTGCCCGAACCTTGTGCGGTTGTACCCAGACCAGCGTTAACGTCTGAGAAACCAGCGGTCAAGTTAAGACCATCATCCTGACCGGAGAATGCGGTATCTACTTCATCGAAGAAGGTTTCATTGCCGCTCTGACTTGCATAGCGGGAACGCATTGCGAAGATAAGTCCAGTAGGACCGTTCATTGGTTGAACGCCAGCCAAGTCATAAGCGACCAGGTTAGGCATTGCGCGTCTGATCAAAGAGATCAGAACGGGGTCGAAACCAGCAACAGGACCGGCCGATTGACTATCAGCGCCACCAAATCCACCAGACGCACCAGCAGCGTTACCGCTATTGGTGGGGGTTTCCATCAGGTTAATACCTGTATTAAATGCTGATTCCTCTTTGAGGAATTTTTCTTGGTTCTCAAGCAGGACAGCGGTTACAGCTCTTCTGTGGGAATCTTTGATTTGATCAAGACCCTCATAGTCGAGGAGAGGACTCCACTTTTCCTGCAGATGCTCGGATTGGAACATTTGCTTTTACCTTTAAGTTACAGTTTTGTTTGAATTAATAATAAATTCAAGAGTTTCTAAATGCACCCAGTGCCTTCAGATATGAATCCATTCCTGCTTGTACAGGAGCATCAGTCGTATCTACGCCCTCAGAAAGGGTTTGAGGTGCGGATGCTTTAGCAGCGGGAGTGTTTCTAGAGAAGTAAGACTCCTTTAGAGTTTCCAGCTTTTCACGATATTCTTCTTCACTTTCAAACTCAACACTTTCGGCAAGTGAAGCGAGCTTCTCTTTCTGAGTGGACGCGAGTCCTTCAGAAACTTGATCAAGAACAACATCGGCAGTGGACTCAGCGAGTCTCTTATTCAGTCCGATGTTCTTGTCGATCTGCTCATTGAGCTTGGTTTCCATTTCATCAAGTTTTTCTACCATGCTTTCCAGCACATCATATTTCTCTTCAGGGATTGTTACATAATGTTCTTCAAAAAGACCCTTCATTCCAGAAAGGAATGATTCGGTCATTTCAGTCTTAAGTCCAGCCTCAACAGCCAGTTCGTTCTCGGTCATCCACTCTTCGCAGACGTACTCAAGATACGCATCGACTCTCTCGGTCAGGGTGTCTTTAAGACCTTCTTTTTCTTCAGCAAGTCTTTCGGCATACTGAAGTTCCAGGGTTTCCTGGACTTCTTTAATTTTAGAATTAAGAGCGGCTTCAAAGATAACCTTTGCTTTTTCTCTGAATTCTTCGGAGAGTTCTTCGCCACCGAGGAGAGCGTTAACGTCTTCTTCGACGTTATACTCTTCTACAGTTTCTTCTTCGGCAACGATTTCATCAGTAGAAGTTTCCTCTTCTTCAAGAGTTTCCTCATCTACTTCTGATTCTTCGCCGTATGTATTCTTTTTAGATGAATCCATTGCGTCCGCTGCTTTCGCTCCTTTGTTAACTACATCCTTGACGGTTTTGATCTTAGGCTCTTTGAGCTTTGCAGAATCATCGTCGGACCTGTAGTTCTCGGGTGTTGGACCGCCCAGATCTTCGTAAGAAGGGGACTGACCTTCGCCAGGATTGGATAGCTTTGGCATCGCCTCGGCAGGCTTTGCACTAGCGTTCACAGCAGTTTTAGATTGCTCCATTTCTTGTAAATCTCCACGAGACATTTTACTCTCCGAATTAACCTTAATTAATCTATATTTATTTATAAATTAGAATCTTTTACAGATTATTGAGAAAATCATTAAAGAGACTAATTTTCTTCTCATCAAGTTGTTTTTGATCTACCAACGTGTTGATAGTTTTATATGTTTTAGCAGCTTGCTGCTCTCTAAGGATGCCGCCATCCCATACCCAATTTTTTCCTTCCATAATGCCTTCAACGAAAGCATCAGGAGCAGAAGGATCAGCAACAATGTCAGCAGCAGTTGAAAGCATAAAATCATCACCTACGATGTTTACACCTTCTCTTGTCTGCTTCAATGATCCGATTCCTCTTGAAGAAACACCAAGTTTAACTCCCTCACCAATGAGAGACTCTGCAATCTTACCCATAGGAGTTGAAAGGATTTTTGCTTTACCAATAAAATTGGTGCCACTTTCCTTGAGCGAAACAATCTTGTGACTGACGCGATCCAGATTAACAGTTGGGCCATCTGGATGTCCGAGTTCTCCAAGAGCCCTCCCAGCAGCAACATGATTCTCTGTGTATCTCTGGACTTCTTTTCTCAAAGTCTCCATGGGATACATACGACCATTTCTGTTCTTGAGATCTCCCTGTAGGAAGATACCCTCAATGAACATATTCTTTTTACCGTTGCGTTCTTCAACGATAAAATCAACTGTTTCGATTTCTTCTCTAATGAGTTTCATTGGTTTTTTCAGGAAACTTGTACTTGTTGGATATATGCTTTGCCAGATCCAGTCTCTGCTTTAACAGCGACTTTGATTGACTTTCTCAATTGAGTCCAGTTATTAGGATCAAATGTATCTGTTACCGAGGATGAATTGTAATCGATCACAATTCTCGTATTGTAAAATCCAGCAGAACCATTTGTTTGGTCAATAGATGATACAATTTTATGAGCAAAATTAAAGTTAGATTGTCCAGCGGTCAATGTAACCGCATCACCTACGGCAAAAGGAGAACCTGTTCCCTCTGGGAAATCAATTGTAGTTGTAGTACCAGTGAGAATTCCAACAACTCTTTGTGCTGCTGGGAAACCAATAGCAATCTCTTCAGCACCACCAGAGGGAGTAACATAAAAGTTCTCATTCGTCGCAACTGGGTTAGTTCCAATTGCGACGTAGCATCCAACAGTTTCCGCTACAACTCTGATATTCTCAACCTGTTGCGAAATAGCAGAAGATTGTGCAGATGATGTAGATGTCGCAATTACTGTGTTAATGCCTACTGGTTTGATGGCCATTATCTTAAATTACAATAAGTCCTAAACAATATTTATTATACTTCTTCCTCTGGGTTATCATCCACTTCAATCTCTACTGGATTATCAAAGATAGATGATGCCACTTGAGGACGAATATTTGTAATTCTGTCTGCCGATTTAGCAAACAAAATATCTTTAATTTTGTCACTAACTTGAGTCGGAGACTCATCAGCAACAAGCAAATCCATTAATTCTTCCATTTTGTATAAAATACTTGTGTGTTGTTATTTAGATTTCACCACCTTTTGGTGGTTTAATCTCAGGTGTTGTTGGCATTGGAGGTGCTGCCATAGCATCAGCGGAAGCACCAGGTTCTGGTGGTAAAGGTTCACCAGTGACAGGATTGATTCCCATCTCCTCTGGATCAGGAATCATTCCAGAATCAATTTCCTCTTCAATCAACTTATCCTGCTCTTCAATTTCTTGATCAGACTGACGTAGAACATTTCTTCTGATATAATCATTAGAAAAATACTTACCAATATATGGTTCGTACAGTTGAGCAAGGTTGATTCTTTCTGTTGATAGTTCTGTCTCTTTTAATTCAGCAAAGTGGTTGTCATATAGGAAATCATATTGAATATGATCTGCCATAGTTTCCCAATCTTCGGGAGTGACAATGTTCTTCAGAATTAGTTGAGTTTTCAACATGTCGTTAAACATGTCCGAGAATCTCTTTCTCAACCTGCCAACAAATTTAGAAAACTTAACCTCATCTCTTAAAATTTCAGATGAACGACCCATTGAAAAACCAGTATCACCTTGGATACGACTTTCGGGAACGTTTAGTGCTCTATAAAGTTTCTTCTGGAAGTAGTTAATATCAGTAATCTCACCAAGATTCTGACCACCAGGAAGTGTAGTGATTTCAGTTCCTCTGCCACCTTCTCTTCTAGGTAACCAGAAATCTTCCATCATAGACATAAACTTTTTATCATCTCTGACTTCACCAGTATTAGCATCATAGACAAGCTTGTTTCTATAACGCATCATAACGTCACGCAGATACTGTTCTGCCTTTTGCTTTGGAAGATTACCAACATCAATGTAGAAGATTCTACGTTCTGGTGCTCTTGATAAACGATAAATGACGAGAGAATCCTCAATCATCATTAACTGATTGAGTGGTTTGATTGACTTATGCAACCAAGACAATGTAGTTCCTTTATTTCTATCTACCAAACCAGAAGTACAATAGGTGACAGAATCGCGTGTCATTCTGACGCCTTTGGTACTTTGATTGACAGCACCATATCCACCAGTAGATGCTGAACTTCCTGGATTATAAACGAAAAACTCTTCAATCTCTGGGAAATTAAAGGTAGCAGGATTGTCTCTATCTAGATTATTTCTTAAATTCTGGACACCATCCTTACCTTTTTTCTTCAACTGACGAACATAACGCATTTTGGATGAGTCAATATATCTTAACTCCTGAATACCATTTTGTGGATTCTTCTGGTCAATAACTTTATTATAGTAAAGTCTTCCATCAATATACCAATTGCGGAAGATTTCGTGTGCCTTTTTATCAAAATCAAGCAGTTCTAGGATATATCTAAATTCATCTCTTACTTTCTTTTTGATACCATCACTAGCTTTTAGATTAGACAGTTCAATTGAAATAGGACTGTCATTAGTGTCTGATACAATTGCTTCATTAACAACATCTTCAATCGCACTATCGCACTCTGGATATAATGCCATCGAGCGATATCGTCTAATTAAATCATTCTCATTCTTATATTTTCCTTCGATATCAACGTATGAACCATAAAAACCCGACGAGACGTAGTGCTCAGATCCATCTTGGTTAGAAGGTGGAATCGGAGATACTACTCCCGGCGGGTTCTTATCGTTATCTTCAATTGAGAATCCAAATAATCTCGCCATTATTAATAAGACTAGAAACGTTCGTTCTAGTTATTTATCACTGAATCAGTACCTGACCTCTAGCGCCTCTGTTTCTGTTCAGGGCGTTACCGATTGTGAAGTACTGAACCTGGAAGGTAACAGTAAATTCTTCAATCTGATCGGTGTTGTCATAGGACAGTTCGATAGCAGAAACTTCAGTTGGGAAGACATCAAAGAACTTGTAGTTTCTAAGTGTGGAAGATCTTCCACCTCTTCTGTTTCTCGTTGATTCGGCAACTCTACCTCTACCCAGTTGAGTGACATAAGCGTCAGTCATATAGGATGATGGATTGGTAACACCAGTCGCATCATTCAACTTACTCATGACGTTCATCCACTGCTCGAAAGCAGTTCTGAGTTGGAAGTCCTCATCATTGATGATGGTGACGGTCCAGGTATCGAAGGTTCTGTCTCCAGCAACCTTCAAGATTCTACCTCTGAAAGGAACGGGTACTTCAGCAATGGTGGAAGCAGGCAATTGAGCCGCTTTCGCCAAGAATTTAAAGGTTCCGTTTTCTCTTTTTCCACCATTTCTCCAAACTCTTCTACCAAGAGCAGCGGGGAATGATGGAATATTAACTTCAAATAGATTGGGGCGAGCGCCACCGCCCGCCAATCTGTTTTTGAATTGTGATAAGGTTCTAGTTTGTGGCATTGGTTTTTCCTCTTAAAAGTTTGATATTAGTAGATTAGGCTGCTGTGCCAACTACTTCATCAAATGAGATTCCAGACCTGGTTGCGACGAACGTCAGAGTGATGTAGTTAATGGATCTCGCAGGTGAGATGAAGATGTCCGCTCTGAATTCGTTGTTATCAACGACAGCAGGCGTGTTGTTAGTTTCATCACAAACAACTGTGAACTCTTCAATTCCTCTTTGTGCCTGAATATCTCTCAGGTAAGGAATGACAATGTTGACGAAGTTCTCTCTTGTTTCCTCATCGTTAAGTTCAAAGAGTTGATCATTTGCTGCTTCTTCAAGTGCTTGCTCGACTGTGAGGAACAGGCGGCGAACGTTGATTCTATCAAAGGCAGAACTGTAACTGAGACCAGTCTTGTCGCCAAATAGGATGACTCCTTGACCGTTCTGATTGATTACAGGGTTGATTCTATTACCATAAAGCACATCTCTCTGTGCCTTATTGGGATTGTATGCCAGTTTGACAGCATTGTTAATGTTGCCTCTTTGCTGACCAGCAGGTGAGAACCAAGGGAATGATTCAATGCTAGTTCTAACCATCAGACCCGCAATGTCACCATTCAAAGGAACATAACGGAACTCATTGTTGAATCTGTCATATGTATACTTATATCCACTATCAAATACCGCGTAGGACGAGGAAGTGATAGGTGAGTAATACTTGACCAGATTGTTAGTCTGTGTAGTTGTATTTGTTTCTCCAACAACATTTGCTCTGTGTGGAGAAATGACTGCCATACAGTCTTTTCTTAATTCAGCGATAGAGATAAGAAGATTTGCCTTCGCTTGAGACTGAAGTTCGGTTGAACCTCCAGGACCCATCAGCAGATAATCAACTGAGATTTCGTCTCTATTGGAGAAAAGGTTGTATGAGGTGTTAAGATCACCCAAGGTTCCCGCCATTCCACCACTAGCACCATAATCGGCACCACCAAGCAAATTGTAACCAACGTTACCAATTGCGGAGAACTGAACATCTCTTGCCTCTTGACCCCACAGACCATCACCTCTAGTTACAGGGGAGAAGTCAGTTGAGAATCCAGTTGCGACAGGAGTAGTTCCGTGGAAGGTATCTGCTGCCTGCGAGGGGTTATATCCAGGGAAGATCCAATTTGAATTAATTGCCAGATAGTTCTTATAGTAGTTCTTAAGAGGTGCATCTCCATCTGCTTCGGAGTCAAGTGCCTTCGACAAGAAAGTCCACGACTCAAGAAGATTACCAGCAATGCCAGTTACAGAACCAGTATCATCTACGACCGCAACGTGAATTGCGTCACCACCACCACCTCTTGAAGAGGAGAAGTTTGAATCGACAGGTTTTGGAGCAATAGTTTTCCAGAAGATTGCGCTATTATTGATCTGCAGTTTCTGCTGATCATACCAGTCTGTGGCAGAAGTAGCCGAAGTAGTTCCTTCTGAACCACCAGCATTATTGCGAATTGTAAGAACGTCTGCTGCTTCAAATGATTGAGCAGGATTGTTCTCTTGATATGAGATTGAGAACTCCGTTCCAGCAGTATTAACTCTGGAAACTACTTTAACATCAATTGTGCTATTGCTGTTTGTAGCATCAGTTGAAACCCCAGTAATGATGCCCTTGAGCATTCCATTAAAGCTTGTTGTTGTTCCTGCGCCAGGGATTGCTACAGATGAAAGTACTGCAGTAACACCATATCCAACAGTTATACCAAGACCAGCAAGGCTGTTGGTGCTGACTCCAAGAACTTGGTCTGCTGCGTTATCAATAGTACAAACTTTTAGTTGGTTTGCCCATTGACCAGGATTTCTACCAGCGTAGTAGTAAGATGTGGCAGAAGTGTAGTTCTCTTGATAGTCATCGTAACTCTTGATCTTCAGTGAAGATGAAGAACCGATACCTACACCCGCGTTTGCGTTGACTAGGTTGCTTCCATCTGTTCTTACAACACTCAAAATACCACCGTAGTTGAGGTACTCAGATGCTGTCATCCAGTATTCGTATTGTCTGTCATTACTCTGAGGAGTACCGAAAACATCGATCAACTCCTGCTGAGTTGTAATAGCAGTAGCTTCATCAATAGGTCCCAGTCTAAATGGACCAGCAATCGCTCCGATATTATCGAGAACGTTTTCTGCTCTACCTACTGTAAGATCAATTTCCCTGACTAATACGCCCGGAGATAATTGAGGAGTCGCCATGTTTCTCTCCTTAATGTCTCAAATTTACTATTAATATTTAGAGTTTTGAGGAGTTTCAAGGACGTGAACAAGACGTGAACACTAGGATTTCCTACTTTTCTTTATTCTATCTATTGTACATTTTTTACATTCATATGAATATGATGATGAGACTTGACCTTTATCTTTTCTAGTTCGATAAAATTCTTCTAATAGATTCTTTGTTCCGCCACAAGTCCGACATTTTCTTTCATTTAGAAAGAGATGATTTATATCGAATTGAGCGTCTAAATCCATTATTTGTAATCCCACATATAACTCATGTCTCCGTATTCGTCGGTATGCCACCTGTCTCCGTCATCATCCACAAAAGAAGTATCATCGAGTCCATCGACAATGAAACCGAAGGGTGCCATGTCTTGCTCGATTTGAGTCTTTTGTTCCTCGTATAATCGTTTTCGGACATCTTGATCTGTTAATTCCTTAAAGTAATCTTGTGCTACTAACCAAGCATAGATGACGAGACACATAGCAAGGTCATCATTACATCCCTCTTCTGCCTCAAATGAGTTATGCTTTGAGATGAAAGTGGTCAATTCTGAAATGACTTCATAATCGCAGAAGGTAAACTTATTCTCCTCAATCATAGTCTTCAAATTGAGAGAACCAACCTTCTTTACGGTCTTGGACATCTTGACACCTAGTTGGGTCTTTTGACCAGAAAATCCTTGTCCAACAACTTGACCTGCTCTACCTCTCATAGAACACATCAACAGATTTTGATATTCTAGATCATACTGTAGAATACTCGCTACCTGATCTCCTACATCATTAACCTCACATAAGATGAACGCTTCATTATAACTTTTACATACTTCATAGATGACACTAGGAAATAGCATCGGTTTGATATTATTATCTCTATATTTTGCTACAAGTTTATGAGGAAATTCTGTAATGTCAATCACAGTAAAAGCAGAGAAGTCCCCTCCAACACCTCTTGCTACGTCAACTGTACAAACATAGTCGTGATCTTTTATCACTGGTTGATATACATCTAATCCAGCATTTCTTTTAATTGGATTTTCATAAATTAATGTTTTGAGTTTACTAGGAGCAATCAGTGTGTCAACAGAACCTAAAAACTCGCACTCAAACTCAATTTTAAATTGTTGTTCAGATGTGTTCTTGATGGTTTGCTCTTTCCATTTGTCATCCCTACCTGGAACTTCTGACCAATGAACATCGGTTGGAACATATTCACTTCGACCTTTCTCCGCATCATGCCACATACGGTAGAAATGATTCATACCATGTGGTGTGGATACAATAATTACTTTCGTGCTTTGACCGGAAGTAATAGTAGGATAAACAGAGGCAAAGAAGGCATCCGCGATATGGTTTGGAACGAAAGCGAACTCATCGAGGAATAGGATATTGAACGACATGCCTCGGACAGCACTTGCAGATGTAGAAGCTGCCAGAATCTTTGATCCATTTTCTAACTCCAGAGAACCTTTGTTCCAAGATAGAATACCTTGCTGCATCCACTTGGGCAAGTTCTCATATGCAATTTGTAACCTACTTAAAAGTTCCCTGGCAGTCGATGCTTTGTTTGCTAGAATACCAATGTTTACACTATCATTGAAAACAGCATAGTGTAGAAGAAAAGATACCACAGTCGTAGACTTACCAGTCTGGCGTGGCATCTTACAAATATTAAATCTATTTGCGTGAAAATTATTAACTAACTTTTCTTGAAAGTCATACATCTTAAATGGTTGAAGACCATGGTCCAACGTCACAATTTTTACATAATGTGCCGCAAAGTATACCGGATCTTCCTTACACTTAAGATATTCTTGAATTTGATCTTTTGTAAATTCAATTTGGGTATTCGCCTTTTTAAGGTTTGGATTCCCAAGATAGATATTTTCAGACATAAAGAAGTGTTAGCAGTTCCAAGCTCTTAATGATTTATTTATTCTAGAATCAGGATCATTAGCGGTTTTAGAAGAAGTCAATTTAGATTTCATTCCTTTCATTCTTGCACAGAAGGATGCTCTTCTTTTGTTCCCCTTCTTTTTAGATGGTGCCTTCAGATCAGAACCAGGATTCTCTGCTTCATAAGATTTGCGTCCTTTTTCATTTAGACCTCCCTCTTTATTCTTACCAGACTTTTTTGTCCATGCTGCTGCCTCCTCGATGTCTTTATCGATGGCGTCTTGATATCCAGTGGTATCTGGACCAAGATTAGGAACAGACTCTTCATGAGTCATACCAACAATAATTTTATTATTTTTGGTTTTCTTATCCATATAATTAATGGATTGTTTTTGCTGGTCAGCATATCCTTTTCCTTTTGAAGGAGAAAGACGTTTTTCACCTGACTTTCTTTCGACAGATGCTGCTTTTCTCATTTCAGTATCTTGACCTTTCACCGCTTCAGTAACTTCAGTTTCTTCGGACATGTCAGGTACTCTAATATAGGTATCTTTGTTATCCAACATAGAAGCATCAAATCTCATGACCTTGGAACCAGGATAAACCTTGTCCATCGCTGCTTGAACTTGTCTCTTATTAGGTTGCTTGAGTTCAGGGAAGAACAACTTCATCATCATATACTTCCCTCTCCAAAGAAAAGATACGAGATAAACTTTTCCTGATTCTGATGGGATTCTTTCAATACCTTCACCAAGAGTCAATCTCTCAAGAATTCTGTCTTTCTCGGATTGAGTTTCTTCATTCTTGGGTACACAGTTGGGGACCATTTTGCCACCCTTTTTCTTCATACCAACTTGCTTATGAGAATCCCAACACTTCTCATCAAGTTCAACTTCTTCTTTCTTGGTCTTTGCCTTTGTTTTCTTGACGCAGTTTGGATATCTCTTACCAAACATAGTCTTCATGCCTTTCTTTTCATATCCGTCCCAACAAGCTTCAACAACTTCAACTTCAATACCGTTGGATTCCATTGCTTTAATTTGTACCTCTGAAAACTCAGGAAGTGCTAGGAACTCCTCATTCTTGGATGAGTTGCCCCAGTTTTTAGCACCCTTCTTACGGCATTTCACAAGAGCACCAGAGGCATAAGCAGATGGCCATACAGAATAGCGAGACTTGACCTTATGATAGCAGGCATCTTTGGTCCCACTACCCTTACCTTTCTTATCTGCTGCTTCGTTGACTTCCATTTCTTCCTTCCTGGTTTTACGGTCAGTCTTTACCATTGTTGGTGCTGCTGCTCCAGACTTACTTTGCTGTCCGGGATCTTCTCTTCTTTTTGCCGATTGTGCTGCCTTCCTTTCACTTTTAGACATGCTAGATCGCTTGGCAGATGATACACATTTAGGAACACCTTCACCAGGTTTATCACTAGCGCAAGAATCGCCGGTCACAACATTGACCCAACCTTTCTTGCCATCTTTTGATTTGGACTTCCCAAACCAATTCCTAAGTCCCTCTTCGTTAATCATCCCAATAAGTAAGAGAACCTCTCTTTATTTATCATCCATCAAGTGCTACAGTAAGACCAAGAGACATACCAGGCAGCGACTGCCAAGATGTGCCGTTGTAGAACTCTAACTTTTTACTGGTAGTGTTAAAAATAATTGCTCCTTCATTAAATGAACCGGCATCTCTTTGTGCTGTGGTGTATATTGGAGGGTAAAACGCAGTAGATGCTTTTAAGGTGGCAGCAGTTATGATGCCAGTAGTGTTGATAGAAACTGTTGTGCCAATCCCAACAGATGCTTGTTTTCCATCTCTATCACTAAAAACAACTTCTCCAGAAGTATCTTGATGTATTCTAACTGTATTGGCAGTGCCAATAATTATCTCATCAATGCCAGTAATTTTTCTCTCATTTGGATCAAGAGTAATTGATCCAGTACCAATAGTAAGAATGCCAGTAATTCTAGCATCACCATCAACTAATAATGTAGTATTACCATATCCAACATGAACAGTTCCAATGCCAGTACTAATTGTAGATGCACCAGAAACATTTACCCCATTTGATAAGACATCTATACCAGATCTTGCCGTAATGATTCCAATTGAATCTAAGTTTTTAATATCTTCTTTGGTGATAGTACCACCAACACTTAGATTGCCAGTGAACTGAACATCACCTACAACATAAAGCGACTTTCCTGTTACAGCAGATGAGGTATTAATTCCAACAGATTTGTTAGTAGAAATACCAATGCTATCAGTGTGCCAAGTTCCTCCAGCACCAACATTGCCACCACTCGCTACTATCCACTTATTATTAGGGTCATCCCATTTTAAAATATAGTTGTTTTGTAAACCAGTGATATCAACATCATCAAGATCTTTGATAAAACCTGCTCCACCACCACCCATCGTTGATAGTTGAGTGGTAATCCTATTAATAAAAAGTCTGTAATGATTTGATAGATCATCAAGAGTCGCAAACTTTTGATCAAGTGGCGTTAATGCGTCAGTTTGATTTCCTGCAGTCTCTTTTTCGCTAGGAGGTTCATTAAGAAGGTAGTTTTCCTTTAATATTTTTTGATCTTTCTTAATTAAAGATGATAGTTCATTTAATTCTTCTAGACCACTTTTAAGTGAGGATATGTCGCCTTTAATAGATGAAATATCTTCATCATAATACTTTACTTCAGGAAGTGTATCAACAGTTTCTTTGAGCTCATTGAAGAATTTCAGAATAGACTCATCGGCCTTAACACTCTGCTCG
>Ga0209557_1000608_pt1 | contig 20934 bp, 16 predicted proteins | sample SaaInlV_120m_DNA_4_FD_184672 | JGI IMG/M metagenome (GOLD analysis project Ga0209557, IMG submission 184672) | Marine microbial communities from expanding oxygen minimum zones in the Saanich Inlet - Saanich Inlet SI074_LV_10m_DNA (SPAdes) (version 2) | ecosystem: Environmental > Aquatic > Marine... | reverse complement strand
ATAACCTGGCTGCAATGCATCAAGCTGTTTAACCAGTGCATGCTCACCCATTATTTCTACACTTAATTCATTAAAGCGCTGACCGATCTCTGTGCCCATTACCTTGGTTAGCGAAGACAGTGCGCCAGCATTGCCGCCCGCTTCAAATGCACCTTTAACCCGCAACTCAGTAAATTCCAGAGCCAGAGCATCCACAGCCACATCTGCCAGTTTGGCTGAAAATACCGGATTGTCTTGCCACAGTCTGCTGTCGGCATCCTGCTGGGAAGCAGCCTGCTTGCTGATTTTGGCCATTTGTTTTTTATGGTCGATGGTGAAGTTGTGGCCGCCCCGCTCAAACTCAAGCAGCGACTTGGCAACATCCCAGCCCTGATTCTCAGCGCCGAGAAGATTGGCCGCCGGGACCCGCACATTGTCAAAGAACACCTGACATTGCTCGACCGTACCGTCCAGGCCAACAATAGGCTCAACCTTTAAACCCTCTGTAACCATATCTACCAGAATAAAACTGATGCCCGCCTGTGGTCGCCCTTCTTTTGAAGTTCTTACCAGGCAGAAAATCATATTGGAATGCTGGGCATAGCTGGTCCAGATCTTGGATCCATTAATAAGGTAGTCATCGCCATCGCGGACAGCGGAGGTAATCAATGAGGCAAGGTCAGAACCTGCACCGGGCTCAGAATAACCCTGGCACCACATATCCTCGCCCGAGAGTATTCTCGGCAAGTAATAGTCTTTTTGTTCCGCGGTGCCATGATGCATCAGCATCGGGCCGAGCATCTGCAGACCCATAGCAGGAAATGCTGGCGCATTGGCTAGCTTGCACTCTTCCTGAAAGATATAGCGCTGATTTAATGTCCAACCGGTACCGCCATATTCTTCGGGCCAGTCTGGTGCAATCCAGCCTTTGGCGTGGAGAATACGGTGCCATTTCATAGTTGCATCAAAATCTGCAAATACGCTGGTCATCAACTCGCCCGCCCTCTTGATTTCTGGGGTCAGAGACTCGGCCAAAAATTTGCGAACCTCATGGCGAAAACCACCTTCAGTCATATTTTCTCTCTTTCTCGTCGCCGCTAATTTATACTCTAAACATTAAACAAACAAACTTGTTTTTATTTTATGGCTATAAACAAACGAATGCAATGACCTAGTTGAAAAGAAGCTGTCAGATTGACTTTAATTATCAGAATGGCGCCGGAAACTGAGTTTCTGGTTCAGTAATCGGCTTTAAGTACTGGCGCACAGGATCTTTTCGCAGCTTTCGCAAGCGGTCTTCTGTAGTGCGCCACTTAGTCAAATGAACAAATTGGTACGGTGCTAAACCTATCAATCTAGGGTGCCATTAAAAAACCTTACAATTTCTTCGGGCCCCGAAATATCACTCGCATTAGGGCCTATATACTCCGGGAAATCATAGATTTTCGATGCAATCACATGCCCAGAACCCTGAAGACGATAAAGGCGTACGTCAGTATCATTGATGCCATGCCAATGCGTAGCCACAACAGACGTGTAAGGTAGGCCATCCGTCTCTGGGTATTCAACAATTTTGTCGGGAAATGCCATGTCAGCACCGGCCAGTTGAGCCCAGTACTCAGTCGTCTGATCGGTGGTCAGCACCAGGCCCCTGCTCTCGTTACCGTCGAGCTCGACCACACCACCATAATAGGGATTGATGGTATCTTCTGTACCATTGAAAATGGCGATAGAAATCGGTATGCCTGACTTGTTGCAGTCGAAATTTGTATCCACGGGCAGGTTTGCACTTAAGACCGCTACTGCTTTTATCATTTGAGGCGCTTCAAGAGCAAGCTTGTAGGCCATCTGTCCACCGTTGGAATGTCCAGTCACAAAGACCTTGGCAGGATCGATTTGATGGCGCTGGACAAATAGATCAATTAAAAAATCGATATGGGCAATGTCATCGATATCCTGAGTATTAGCACTGTAATCTGCCGATGCTCGACAATCGTTCCAGTGGTTCTCATAACCATTGGCATAGACGGGAATATAGTGATTGGTTTCGGCGAGCAGATCGAACTCATAACCGGTCATTTTACGAATTGCTTCGCCACTGCTTATAGAACCGTGCAGTACAAAGATTAAAGCTGCTCCCTCCTTATGAGTCGATGGAAGGTAGTAGGAGAAGCTGCGATCAAAGCCCCCGCTGGACACCACAACTTTTTCACGATACTCCCCTGCCAAATCGAGCTCTGAAGCTAACGGACTTTCGGCAAAGTAGCTGCGCAAGGCTCCCCAGTTCGACAGCAACAATAGGCCCAGAGGCAGTAGGAGAAGATACCTCATCAGAGGTTAAAATTCTTTTTTACAATCGAACCAATCATGTCCCTAGCACCAATAAGGTCGTCATCTAGAGCTCTGCTAACATCAGCTAGCAGGCCTATCAGTTTCAACTAAGTCTAATCATCAAACAACGCCAACACTTTATAAATCAACCTCAGAAACATTAATGAGCAAAATAAAGTCAAATTTTGCGTTTACAGACTCTGCGCTCAACCACTATGAGCCACCTATGAAGTAGCGTAAACATGCCCGTTTATATCTCGGATTGCAGTAGTGTAATAACTCTTTTCCTGAGCACATCTTTTCGCACCTTGCCAGACGCAGTCTTTTCAAGTGCCACTGAAAGCTCAATGCGCTGAGGCCATTTTTGTTTGGCCAGACCTGCGTGCTCCATAAAAGACTGCAGCTCGGCCAACTCCAGCGGCACCAAATCTCTTGTTACTAAAAATACACAGACTCCCTCTCCCAATCGCTCATGGGGCATGGCCACTACTGCGGCCTCAAAGATCTTGGGGTGCTGATGCAGCACATCCTCAATTTCGCGGGCGGAAATATTTTCACCACCGCGGATAATGATGTCTTTTTTGCGATCAGTGATAACAATGGCACCCTCAGGTGTAATGTGCCCTATATCTCCAGTGTAAAAGTAACCGCGGTCATCAATCGCCTGTCTGGTTTGCTCCTCTTCACCATAGCCGAGCATCATTGCCGGGCCCTTGACCAGAATCTCGCCATCCAGCCCCTGAGCGAGCGGCTCGCCATTATCATCGGCAATAATCACATCCCAGTTATTAATGCGGCCATCGGTTGTGGCGGCCAGTATTTCTTCTTCGGGCTTTACAAACCCAACCGTAATTAACGGTGCTTCTGTGCAGCCATAAACTCTAAATGCCCGGCAGTTGGCCAGTGCGCTATGGGCGTCGATAATCAAGTTGGGCGGCACAGAGGCACCACCGCAGGCAAAAAAACGTAGTGAAGGCAAATCGAGAGAATCGTTTTTAGCCTTCTCTACCAGCTCCTGTAAAAACGGAGTGGCGCTGACACAGCCAGTTGCCCCGACCTTCTCTATATAGGCGACGGCATTGTTAACATCCCAGCGCTCCATAAAGGCTGTTTTACAGTCACTGATAAATGCCTGCTCGATACCATTGGCAAAACCAGTGATATGGGTAACCGGTGAAGGCATCAGCATGACATCCTCAGCACCCAGCTCCCAGGCTTCAACACCATTGTCTATGGCTCGAGCCAGAGACTGATGAGTATGGCGCACGGCTTTTGCCCGACCTGTGGTACCAGAGGTATACATAATCACCTTTACCGCTTGCATATCTGTGGGCTGTTTATCTGGTATTGGCCCGCCCCGCTGTTGTATCAAGTCTTCATAGCGCAGCATGCCATCCGTTGCTCTGTCGTGGCGCACAGAGACCACATGCTGCAAATCAGGCAGCTGGGGCTTTAAGCGCTCAATCATCTCGGGGAAATCATGGCCGCGATAGACACCGGGAATAAACAAACAGCGGCTGCGGCTATCGGCCAGAATAAAAGCCAATTCACGGTCTCTATATATAGGTATCACCGGGTTGACCACTAGCCCAAGCCATACAGCAGCAATATCAACTGCAACAGCCTCGCGCCAGTTGGGCAGCTGGAAACTAATCACATCTCCAGCCCTTAGGCCTAAACTCGCCATTGATGCCGCCAGAGTCAGCGCCTCATCAAAGATGCTACCAAAGCGGATATGTTCACCATCTTCCGTGTAGATAGCCACAGCCTCAGCTGTGCTGCTTGCCTTCTGCTGGGCATAGTCCGCCAGATTTTTAGTACGTAGTCGCATTAGCGGCCTTATGCCTCTAGTTCAGTATATTTTTTTGATTTGCAGGCGTCTAGCTAAGTCATTACTAGAACAGAGCTTTTACGCAAAACTTGTGGTGATTAAGGTAACTTAAATGCCAAAAACATACAACCTTGTTTGTTTATTAGGGCGATAAAATAGGTTGAATTTTGCGATTACTAGCGCTATATTCGAAATCCAGCAGATAAAAAGCCAACTCGCTTGTTTTTTGTTGGCCTACAAAGGGGAGAGCGCCAGATGCGGGGCTATATTAGATCGATCCGCAGCGGCCTTGAATAAAATAACAATAGTATCCTGAAGGGGTATAATAATGAATTATCAAAAAACCTATAAAAAACAATTACTTCCAGCAATCATATCAATTTGTACTCTGCCTCTGTATGCGGGCGGTGCTATTGCTCAAGAGGAGTCTGTGGGTCTTGAAGAAATCGTGGTTACAGCCCGAAAGCGTCAAGAATCTATCCAAGATGTCCCTGTTGCCGTGTCTGCAATCAGCCCAGGGATGCTGGAGCGTGGCTCGATAAATAGCTCCCTTGACTTAGGGAAAATGGTTCCCAATGTTGAGTTGCATGAAACTGCCATCGGATCCGAATCATTGAGTGCGTCGATCCGAGGAATGAGTTATGACGATATTGAAAAATCAATTGAGCCAACCGTTGGTGTGGCCATCGATGGTGTTTTCTTGGCGAGTAACTCTGGCGGTGTTTTCGACCTTTTTGATGTGGCCGCGGTTGAAGTACTCAGAGGGCCTCAAGGCACATTATTTGGCCGAAATACTATTGGTGGTGTGATAAATGTAACAAGAACCGAACCAACCGGCGATTTCGGTATGAAACTGGAAGCCACCGCAGGCGATGAGAATTTGACCGACGTTAAGGGCATTGTCAATATGCCTCTATCAGACAAAGGCGGTATTAAATTGTCGTTCAAAAATACAGAATCTGATTCACATGTATACAACACAACGATAGAGGGCCGTCGGCCATTCAAAGATTCAGAGACATTAGGTTTGGCAGTAAAGTATAACTTCACTGAAAACACCTCAGCTGTCCTCTCCTATGACGACTATGAGCACAACACAACTGCTCCTGACAATGTCAACCCATTCGGCGGAATGATTGAATCAGAAGCTGATGGATGGGCAACTTCTCCTCAAAAGGACCCTCTCACAGCCTACTTAAAGGGTGAGAACACTACTCTGAGAGTGACACATAATGCCGACAATTATGAAATAAAATATATTATGGGCATCATGGATTACAGCGAGGTAGTTCGGGAAAAATCTTGGGGAACCACTATTGATTTTTTTCAGGTTGACCGAGATCAGGACTTCAAACAGACATCTCATGAACTTCAGTATTTATCCAATCTTGATGGCCCTATGAATTTTGTCGCCGGTCTTTACATGCTGAAAGCCGAGTCCTTCATAACGTCTGGACCCGGGCAGAACTTCAATGTAAGTCACGATCTTGACAGCAAGGCAATTTTTGGTGAACTAAACTATCAGATCAATGACTTATGGTCTCTAACTCTTGGCGCCAGATACACTGAGGAAGAAAAGGACCTAGATACTCGATCCTACAACGGCGGCCCACTCGGAAACGCCGCTCGACTCGCCGACAGCTATGACACAGAGATACTCAACTATGCCACACCGTCCTTTGAGGACGATAATACGTCCTACAGAGTTGTGTTACAGAGAGAGATTGAGTCAGGCATGGTGTATGCATCCTTATCCACGGGCTATCGCAGCGGCGGTTTCTTTAACCGAGGGGTTACCCCACTTGAGAATGAGTCATTTGAGTCGGAAGAGGTAGAGAGCTTTGAACTAGGAATGCGCAGTAATCCAACAGCAAACTCTCAGTTAAACCTTACTTACTTCAATGCAGATTACACCGACAAGCAGACAACCGTAATTACTTCAGCAAATGACCCAATGTGTGATAAGCAACAAAATCCCATTGGTGAGCCTCAGACAATTACTTGTTCCTTTGTACGTAATGCCGGTGCTGTTTCAATGCAGGGAGTCGAGTTTGAAGGCATGTATATGCCGTCTGACAATCTTACACTCCGTCTTTCGTTTGGTACCTTCGACGGAGAGTATGACGAATACGAGTACAACGGAGTCGATATTTCAGACAAAGCACGGTTGCTTTATGCACCTGAACTCACAGCATATTTTGGAGCAGAACATACATCAGAAGTTGCTGGCGGTGTATTAACACTTAACGGCGGGTTAAGCTTTAAGGACGATGTCGATACACAAGCTGACTGGGCTACTTGGGCCGGTGGTACCGAAGTCGTTATCGAGAGCTTCGAATCTTTAGATTTATCCGCAACCTTTGTTAAGGATATGGGTGCTGGTACTCTGAAATTGCGCGCCTATGGCACCGATGTTCTTGAGGACGACAATCGTGTTAGCCGAAGATATGATGCAGGCGGTGGCTTCTCATGGGCAGAGTTGGCTCCCCGTCGCCAGTTTGGTGTTTCGGTAGGATACGAGTTCTAATTACTTGAACTCAAGCAATACCCGAAGGCGGTTGAACGTGGTTCAACCGCCTTTTTTATGGACATCTAAAATCCACACTGCATAAAGAAGAGCTAAAGTGGGAACAAAGGAAATCAAGTGCAAAAAAAAGCCGCTGACTACAGCGGCTTTTTTATTAAACCTGTATGTCAGATCTTAATCAGAATCCCATCTCCGTAGCTGAGGGAATACGACGCAATGTTTGCCCCCCCGAAATATCCAGCATTCTGCCGGTCATAAATGACTCATCAGAGAGCAGCCACAGTGCTGCATTAGCCATATCATCGGTGGAGGGCAGTTTGCCCATGGGTATCTCATTAATGAAAGCCTGCTCAATGGCCGGCATAGCCAGAAACCCCTCAGTCATAGCGCTGGGAGTAAATCCTGGAGACAGAGAGTTCACCCGAATATTCTGCGCACCGTATTCTACCGCCGCTATACGCACTATATGGTCGGCCCCAGCCTTTGTGCCCGCATAGGCCGCAAGCCCGGGAGGCGCCAATAGAGCCGTCTGAGAGGAGGTTGTTACCACAGAGCCGCCATCGGTCATACGGGCCGCCATATGCTTGATAAATAAAGTAGTTCCAATTAGGTGCACATCGCAGTTTTCCTGCAACACCTCGCGGCTGATATCGGCGATCGGTGAAGAGGTTTCAATACCGGCAAAATTAATCGCACCATCCAGCTTGCCATAATGGGATACAGCTGCATCGGCCAGTCCAGCAAGTTGCTGCTCATCAGTAATATCACAGCCAATCGCCAGCGCACCCAAACTATCGGCGATAGCCTGTACCCTATCGAGTCTGCGCGCCGCCAACACCAATTTGGCGCCCTCGGCTTGGCAGCGCCGGGCAGTTGCCGCTCCCATACTGCGCTCGTCGGACGCGCCGAGAACAACAATTACCTTGCCTTCCAATCTACCTGCCATATCTATTTACCCCTGCTGTTCTATTTTTATTATTCAGTGGTGACAATCAGATCTTTACCAGCTGCTTGCCAAAATTTTGACCGGAGAAAAGACCGGCCAGTGCCTCCGGGCACTGTTCTATGCCCTCCAGTATATGCTCTTTCACTAGAATCTTGCCCTCAGCCACCCATTGCATTAGCTGCTCGGTAGCCGCTGGGTAGCGATCGACATGGTCGAGCACAATAAAGCCTTCCATATGGCAGCGGCGAATCACCAGTTGCATATAATTTTTTGGTCCCGGCGGTAATTCCTGAACCTGATAGCCACTGGAGATACCACCACAGAGCACAATTCGTCCTCTGTTGGCCATATTGACCAGTGCCGAATCCAGAATATCGCCACCGACATTATCAAAAAACACATCAATATTGTTTTTGCACAGCGCCTGCAAGCGCTCGTCCACAGACTCGGACTTGTAATCGATCACCGCGTCATAGCCGAGCTCATCGATCAGCCACTGACACTTGGCGCGGCCACCGGCAATACCAATAACCCGGCAGCCCTTAAGCTTGGCAATCTGGCCGACAGTGGACCCTGTGGCACCAGCAGCACCGGAAATCAACACTGTCTCCCCGGCTTTGGGCTGGCCTATATCCAGCAGGCCAAAATAGGCGGTAAGACCAGTCAGACCATAGATATGTAACGGGTATGACAATGGCATATCCCCAGGCACCTTGGTCACTGGAAACAAACCAGAACCATCACTGATAGCATATTCCTGCCAGCCAAAACCACCCTGCACCCTGTCGCCAACTCGATAGTCAGCATGCTTGCTGGCAATCACTTCACCGGCGGCAACTGAGCGCATCACCTCACCAATGGCTACTGGTGGTACATAGCTGCGCACATCATTGAGCCAACCGCGCTGGGCTGGCTCAAAGGACAGATACTGGTTCTTTACCAGAAACTCACCATCGGCCAGATCGCGAACTGTCTCGGTCTCAAAGTTAAAGTGCTCTTTGCTAACAGTGGTTTGAGGTCGCGAACCCAGGGTCCATTTTTTATTGATTAATGCTGCTGTCATGGGGTGTACCAGATAGGCGACGAATAGGCGCGATCCTGAATAATATCTGGCGCACGGGGGTCGATGACCGCGCCAAAATATTTGCGGTCATAGGCAGTCCAGCGCGGCGTAGGAATCTGAATAACCCTTGCATAGTAGAAGGCCCGCTGCTCTGGGTCGAAGTCCGGGTCAGTCCAAACCGCAGTTAATTCGGGGTCGCCAATGCTATTGCTATAGCTGGCACTGGCGATATCAACGGTATTGCCCACCGGTGCAATCTTGCCCAACCAGTTGGCACTGCGACCGTCGGACAGAGCTACATCATAGATTTGCTCCTGGGTTTCGCCATTGGCATCCAGCCAGCCTTTAATAATCTGGATACGATCTAGATTAGCACCGTCTGCATCCCTGGAGGCCGCCACCATAAAGCTCGGGGCGCCGCTATCGCTGTGGCCATTTAAATCGCCGCCCATGGGCACCCCTTTGCGATAACCAATACTGGCAAAGTCAGCCTGCATGACATCCGTCTGTGTAAACTCCCAGCCGCCAAAAAAACGCAGCTGAATGCGGGTGCCTGACGTGGCATAGACCTCACGGCGCTTAATCGCCCGAAACAGCGACTCGCGGGTATTTTCTTCTGCCCAGACCGCTGCCAAACCAGAAGACACCAGCTGCCAGATCTTCTGCAACTGGTCAGCCATGCGCTTTTCCGTGCGGTCGACAGAGGGCTCATCATGGGCAAATTTGCCAAAGAAGTTATCCTCGTAGGTGGTGGCCATACCGGTGTGGGAATCGGTGCTGCCAATCAGACCAAACTTAAACGGGTTAACCCCCAGATTGGCCTCATGGCGCAGGCCTTCACGCAGCGCCGAGCGACTGTATTCATACTGCAGCATATGGGGCTCTTTGGGCGTGCCAAGGGTAATATTGCCCTCATCCCAGGTCTCAAAATTGGCGAACTCATCGGTCGGCGACAGAAATGGATGGGCTTCCCCGTCCCCTTTTATCTGGGTGGTTTCATAGACCGGCTCCCAGCGCGCCCGCTTGCGAGCATATGATGCATCCAGGGGTAGGCCATTTTCCCGGTTGGGAGAAAACATGCGTCCATTGCTGACATTACCATTGTGAGCAATGGCCAGTACCTCACCCCCTGTCTGCTTTTCATAGTCCGCCAGAGCATCCCATAAATCCTCCGGGTCATTGCTGTGCTGGGCGGAAAAAGGCGTTTGTTGGGAGGCCAGATCTGCACCATCTTTATATATCACTACCCGGTGCAAATTATCGCCGGTAATCATAGAGGTCCATTCGTACCCGACAAAGGCGGTAAACAGCCCCGGCTCATTATATTTGTCCGCCACTGCGGAGGCTTCCGCCCAGATTGACTTGCGCAGGCTGTCCGGGGTTAAGTATTCTGACTCGCTGGTTTGAATAGCATCAGAGAAAGCCAGCGCCAGGCCCATCATATCTCCCTGCTTCATCATGTCCTGCCATTCCATGCCCATCTTCCATTCTTTGAGACGGGGATCATTGGCCTCCAGCTGCGCATAGATACCCAAATACTCCGCATGGTCTGTTACCGCCAAAAAATCCAGGGGACGGCGCAGTCGCGCCGGCATACCATTATCTGCTTCCACGGTTTGTCCGCGGGCAAACATAAACGCCTGATCTTTGGTCAGGCGGGTCTGTAAAATAAAGGCATCGGCAGATAACTGGGAATGCAGATGCAGATCGCCCCAGTAGAGATTGGTTATACCCTCTCGTACCGGCGTGGAATAGAGTAATTTTTGATCTGCCAATGGTGGCTCGGTGGCGTTTACTGACAGGCCGGCAGAGAGTGCAATCACACCCAACATCGAACCATAAAGTTGCTTTTTCATTATTTTTTCCCAAATGTGTTGTTTTAGCTGGCCCTGCGCAATAGGGTGGCTAGGTGAAAAACACGAAAATCCAAAGATTTGTTCATCATTTATTTTTATAGGCACTGAGCGGAGTAACAATCTCAATAAGGTTGCCATTGTTATCGCGGATAAACAGCAACCTCACACCGGCCGCATCAAAATTGGTCGGCGCTAATTCCAACTCAACACCGCGACTGATAAGCTCAGCCGCCACCCCATCAACATCAGCGCTATTAAAGGCCATATGCACATAGCCACGATCCGACATAGCGGTAAATACATCTGGCGCAACCACCTCATCCTGAAACGCCTGCTTGGTGCCAACGACCTCAATCATAAATCCATTGGCAGAGATGTAGCCCACATCGACATCCGGGTACCCATCTATATCCCATTCACGCACCACCTCAAAGCCAAGGATGCGGTTATACCAGTCCACAGTGCCATCGTAGTCATCTGTTGAAATCATAATATGATCGGCGCGCATCAGTGCCAGAGGGTTGGTGGGCTGCTCCTGAGCAACAGCCAAAGAGCTTATACAAACCATAATCAATCCAGCCAGACTGCTCTTAAACATAGCCATCACCTCAGCTGATCGGCATTGATAATATCTGTGCTCGCATAGTCATTGAGCAACTCATGGAAGCGCTGCACACGCTTCTCCTGATGGGTCAGGATGCAACCTTTAAACCCGCGGGAATTAAGCCCCTGCTGCTGGCTGGTGCCAATACTGAGATCCTGATCTGCCACATAGCCTACCGACTGACCATCGCCGTAAACGCTGTGGCGGTTCTCAGCCCATTCCAATGGCATAGGCCCAATGGGGGTAATGACTTCTTCCATGCCCTCAACCGGCGGTGCCAATACCCAATGGTGAAAGACACATTTTTGTGGGTCGGTTGGGTGAGGCTCAGTGCGCAGAATCTGACACTGTTCCGGGGACATAGTGATGGTGAGGTTGGGAAACAATGTGCAGTGAAAGTAATCCACCAGCTGCTGATCGCTCATATTCTCGTAGTTGGTATAGCCTATTTCCGGGCCCATACGGCGCTTGGCCGCCACTATCGCCTCGCGGATATCGCCGGTGTGGCCATTGTAATCGGCCGGATCAAGACCCCAGGCGCGAGCAACATCATCCAGAGGTGCAGGCACCTCACCGGTCTCAAAATCTGGATTTCTGGTGCTGGCCTGATGGCCTTTCATCCACATGGAGTTATGGCCGGTTTCGTACATCTCAAATACGGTGTCCGACAGGCCGTCATTAATAAAGGTAGACAGCTCCGGATGAATAGTCGGTAAATGATAACTTTCATTAAAGTTATCGCGGATAATCTTCCAGTTAAAATCCGCATCGGCGGACAGGTACATCACTCTTATCCAGTCATCCAGCCCATAGCTTGCCAGCCTCTCCGGCAAGGGCGCCAGCCAATCCAGCAGTGGCGCCACATCCTCATCCATGCAGTAGAAAATAAACGGACCCCAGGTCTCGCAGCGCACCTCTGTCAGAGTCACCTTGCCGCAGGGATTGCCATCGGGAAAGTCATCGGGATCCTGAACATTGACCAGCACACCAGCGGGAGAGAACTGCCAGCCATGATAGCCACAGGTAATTTTGTCACTGCCGCCAATCTCACCCAGCACAAGGCGATTGCCCCGGTGAGGACAGCTATTATAAAACGCCTTAATGCTGCTGTCGGCCTGGCGCACCATAATCACAGATTCGGTACCCAGATTGTGGCGCACATAGTCGCCCTCTTCCTCCAGCTCAGCGACCATGCCCCCCAGATGCCAAACCTTTGGCCACAGGTGCTGGTTCTCGCGCTGCATAAATTCTTTCGAGATATAGCGATCTGCGGTAATGGTATCCCCCCTTACCGGCAGATCAAATCCCTTGGCATAACGAGAAGTCTGTGCGCCCATGATGCTTCCTTTTTTCTTATTCTTGTCTTTAGTCGTATTAATAGCCCAGCAATATCAATAATGTACAGTTAGCAATCACTTCGCCATCAGGCCGCCATCCACAACCAGTTCTGTACCAGTAACATAGTTGGCTTCATCAGAGGCGAGGAACAATACACAGTTAGCCACTTCCTCAGGAAAGCCCATGCGTCCCCAGGGAACACTCTCGCCGATCTTCACAAACTCATCGTAATTATCCCGACGCGCATCATTTTGGATATTGGTATCAATCAGCCCGGGGTGGACAGAGTTACAGCGGATTCCATCAGCGGCATGCTCCATGGCGATGGTCTTGGCCAGGTTTTGTACCCCGGCCTTGGCAATACCATAGACAGACACACCGGGCAGACCGCGCAGGCCAGCAACCGAAGACATATTAACAATTGAGCCGCCACCACTGGCAATCATGGCCGGCAGCGCCTTGCGGCAACCAAAGAACACGCTGCGGATATTCACATCCATCTGCAGATCATAGTCTGCAGTGGTGTATTCGCTGATGGGTCTGAGCAGAGCGATACCTGCATTGTTGACCAGAATATCCAGACTGCCAAAGCGCTCGACCGTTGCGTCTACAACTTCCTGCCAGCGGTCCTCATCAACAACATTTTGCTCCATGGCTAACACCTCGGCACCCAGAGCAACCAGATCTTTCTCAGCGGCAGCCAGTCCATCCATATCAATATCGGTGATCACCAGCTTGGCACCCTCCTGGGCAAAGCGAACGGCACTGGCATAGCCCAGCCCCGGGTTAGATGCTGCACCTGTGATAATCGCAACTTTGTTTAATAATCTAGCCATAATGTTGTTCCCTATTTTTCTTCTTAAAATTATTAGTTATAAATGTGGGTTAAATAGCATTCCAGCCGCCATCGACTTCCAGCAAGCTTCCAGTGCTGAAGGACGACAGGTCCGACGCCAGATACATCACACCATTGGCCACTTCCTGGGGAGTGCCAAGGCGATTAATAGCATGTTTTGTAGCCAGTACTGACAGGTCCTCAACCAGGCTCACCACCAGCGGTGTGGCCACATTGCCCGGGCAGATTGCATTGATGCGGATATCCCGATTGGCATATTCCACCGCCACAGTGCGGGTCAAACCAGCCACAGCAAACTTGCTGGTGACATAGGGCGAGGCATTGGGAAAGGTATTGCGACTGGTGGCAGAAGCTACATTGACAATGCGCCCGCCGCCCTGTTTAAGCATCTGGCGAATCTCCGCCTGCATGCACAGCCACACGCCTTTGAGGTTAACCGCCATAACGCGGTCGAATTCAGCCTCACCAACCTCATGGAATTCCTGCAACGGTGTTGCTGTACCAGCATTGTTGACCGCAATATCCAGTCGCCCAAAGCGCTCGACAATGGCATCGAGCATGGTATTCACATCAGAGCAATCACTGGCATCATTGATCAGACCCAGCACCTCAGCACCATTCTCTTGCAGATCGGCCACCGCCTTATCCAGAGCATCAGGGGCAATATCTGTGATCGCCAACTTAGCTCCAGCATCGGCAAAAGCCAGGGCACAGGCATAGCCCAACCCGGCACCGGCGCCAGTAATTAGCACTACCTTATCGTTAAAATCAAATGTCATACTCGATATTCTTATTCTATTTTTTGGCTGTTATTCAGGCAGCATTGCCGCCATCGACCATATACACACTACCGGTACAGTAGCTGCTGTCGTCACTCCCAAGGAACACCATCATCTTGGCAATTTCCTCAGGCTGGCCATAGCGGCCCAGAGGGGTGACAGCCTCGACCATAGCGCGAAAATCTGGCGCGCCAGCCTCGGCAAAGCCCTCTTCAATTGACGTAATCATGCGTGTTTCCACCGCGCCCGGATTAACTGTATTGACCCGGATATTATGGGGTCCACATTCCAGTGCAGCGCAGCGCATCAGGCCGATCACCGCATGTTTACTGGCGTTGTAACAGGCCGTATTTGGCGAGCCCTTAACACCGGCACCAGAGGAAGTGATAATAATGCTACCGCCACCATTGTCGCGCATTACCGGAATCACATAGTGCAGACCCAGCCATACACCGCGAACATTCACCGCTAGCACCTTATCCAGGTTACTGACATCAGTGCTGGCAATGTCGCCAATTTCACCCTCGACACCTGCATTGGCGACAAAGACATCAATAGCGCCAAAACGCTCAACACAGGCATTAACCATGTTCTTAACCTGGTCATCCTGGCTCACATCCACCGCGATGCACGCGCACAGATCAGCGCCCAGTTCATCCACAAGGGGCTGAGTCTCCCCAGTGCCCAGATCAGCCAACATAACTTTGGCGCCCTCGGCGACAAACTTACGCACCGCCGCCTGGCCAATACCACCGCCAGCACCAGTAATTAAAACCACCTTATTATCGAGCTTCATATTCTGTCCTTTCATAAAATTGGTGCGTTAAACGCTACGCCGCAGGTATTTCACCAGCGGCAACCATGGCATCAAACAGCTCAGTACCCAGCGGGTTGCGACGCAGACAAAGGCCGCCATTGACCTGCAAATTTTCACCGGTCATAAAGCATTCATCAGAGGCGAGAAAGGTCGCTGCTGCGGCAATATCTTCACTGGTGCCAATACGACCCAATGGATAGCAGCTTTCAAACTCCGCCAGCAGCGCGGCGCTCTTTAAGGGCTCTGCGGTCATAGGTGTTGCGGTCAACCCGGGGGAGATGCTGTTGGCGCGAATACCCTGAGGGCCATATTGATTGGCCACACAGCGAATAAGATGGTCAGTTCCCGCTTTGGTACCCATGTAAGCGGCATGGTCATCTAACATAATATTGGCCGTTGCAGAGGAGATTTGAATAATCGAGCCACCGGTAGACTCCATGGTCTGCACCAGCTTCTGCAGCCACACAAACGGCCCCTTAAACTGCAGATCAATCATCTGGTCGAGCTGCTCTTCGGAGTTCTCGGGCAGAGGTACCAACAGCCCCCAACCGGTGGAATTAATTGCCACATCCAGACGCGAATGGCGCTCGACAATAGTATCGATCATGGCATTGATTGAGGTCTTTTTGCTGAAATCGCAGTGCACCCAGTCGCCATTAATCTCGCTTGCAAGCGCACGCAAGCGGTCTTCATTGCGGCCAGAGACCACAACTTTAGCACCCTCGTCAGCGAAGCGGCGGGCCATAACCTGACCCATATTATCGTTGCTGGCAGCCCCTACAATAGAGACAACTTTACCCTCAAAACGACCCATAAGAGTTCCCCCCAGGTATAGCTACATTGGCATAGCTATAATGATGTACCTATAGTTATTATGCTCTGGCAATAACGGCCCAGAGAGAAACACGATAAAACAGACATGAATGTTTCTTTTAAAGACTATATTACCAATCAGCACCGCCTGCAAGGGCTTTATCGGCAATATTGGAGGGGGTGTAATAGAGAGTTGGCGGCAGTAATTCAGCCCAGGGATCTAGCAGCTGCCGCCCCGTCATCCTGAGCGCAGCGAGGGATCTTCTTCCAGCGACAACCCGACCTACTCGATCAAGTTCGCCTCTTGATAAATATCATAAAGAATAGCCGTGAGATAAGTCATCACGCGCTTGGCCCGGGCCTTCTTGCGCACAGACATGTGGCTCAAAGCCATGCCTTTCATTAAAAACTGCACCATATCGTGGGCGCCTTCCAGTCTCGCCAGATTCTGCCAGTGGGGAAACACCGCCTTGGCTGTATCGAGAAACTGCTTTTCAAAATCTTTTTCTACCGGGTCAATCACCTGACGCAGCTCGGCGTCGGTGCGCGAGGCACTCAGCAATTCCTGATAGGCCAGAAACGAGGGTAGATTGACATATTGCCAGGCCGCTTCAACAGATTCTCGAATCACCTGATGGGTCAGAGTGCGCTGAGGATCATCAATATCTGCCATTAACTCCAGATACTCTTGCAGACGCAGCTTATGCAAGTGATCAACCACCGCTCTCATCACCGACATGCGTGAAGGAAAATGGTGCATCATCGCGCCACGGGAAACGCCGGCATAGTTAGCGATTAATGCGGTGGTAGTATTGGCATAGCCCAGCTCGAGAAGACATTGAATCGTCGCTTCCAATATCGCCAACCGAGTCATGGCACTTTTTTCTGCCTGCCAGCCTTTCTCATTGCGTTTTGGTCGCTTAGTTTCTGTCGCCTTTGCCTTCGCTGTCACTTTAACTGCCTTTGATTTTTTCATTAATGCCACCATTAAAAAGTCCTTTTTACTTAGGTGAAACGTCTTTAACCCTTAAAAACAGGCCGGTGATTGTAAATTTCTTTGCCTATAAAAACAATTATGCTTGCCTTATTTATGCGAAAAACTATAAATGCTGTGCCCTGAGCAACTAAACTATCAACTCAACCGCCATCTTCGCCAGGGGCTTAACCAGCAAGCCCATGCGACTGGCCTTGTCACTTGAAGCATTGCCCTCCTGCGCGCGCTTGGCAACACCCTGAAGAATTGCCGCAAAGCGAAACATGCTGAAAACAACGTAGAAATTCCAGTTGGGAATATTCTCCAGACCCATGCGCTGACAGTACAGAGCCACATAGTCTTCCTCAGAGGGAAGACCCAGAGCCTGCCGATCAATACCACCGAGGCCAGCCAGCACAGAATCATTATCCAGACGCAGCTGCATACATTGGTAAGCGAGATCAGCATAGGGATGACCCAGTGTTGATAGCTCCCAATCGAGCAGTGCCAGGGGCCTTGGTTCAGATGGATGGAACATAATATTATCCAGACGAAAATCCCCATGAACCAAAACCAGCTTGCCATCGTCCGCGGGCATATTTTGCGGCAGCCACTCCATAAGCCGGTCCATATCGCCAATGGTCTCAAGCTCTGACGCCCGATACTGCTTGCTCCAGCGATCGGTCTGGCGGGAAAAATAATTGCTCGGCCTGCCATAGTCAGCCAGACCTACCTTATCCACATCCACCGAATGTAAATCCACCAGCACCTGATTCATCTGATCAAAAATAGCCCCGCGCTCGGCATTACTCATATCAGGCAGCGCCGGATCCCAGAACACAGTGCCTGCCTTAAACTCCATCAGATAAAACATACTGCCAATCACAGAGTCATCTTCACAGAGATGATAGACCTCCGCCACTGGCACCTCAGTATTGGCCAGTGCCGACAACACCCTGTATTCCCGATCCACCGCATGGGCAGACTTGAGCAGCTCCCCCGGCGGTTTGCGCCGCAGCACATATTCACCACTGGCCGCCATAATTTTAAATGTCGGATTAGACTGCCCACCGGCAAACTTCTCCGCCGTCAATGGCCCCTTAAAACCAGCCACCTTGTCCTCGAGATAATCTGCCAGCTGGGCCACATCAAAATCAAAATTTGTCTGCATGCTCAGGTACTTTATTTAGGCGTTGCTGTTGGAATAGCGTTCAATAATTTGCTTGCCCAGCGCCATCTGATGCACCTGATCCGGGCCATCGGCCTGGCGACACCAGCGCGCATAGTTGTAGCCCTCCGCCATGCAGTAATCTTCGGTTAGACCACCAGCCCCGTGCATCTGCATGGCTCGATCAATAATATTCTGTACCAGCAGCGGTATGGTAGTTTTGGTCGCGGCAATCATATCAATGGAGGCAGGCACCCCCTGCTGATCAATTTTGTGGCAGGTTTTCAACACCAACAGGCGAGCCATTTCAATTTCCGAAAACATCCGTGAAATATCTTCCCGCACCGACTGATGCTTGCTCAGAGGGCGACCAAAAGTCACCCTGGACGTGGCGCGCTGGCAGGCCAGCTCCAGCGACCGCTGCGCAGTACCTATCAAGCGCATACAATGATGCATGCGCCCGGGACCCAGGCGGCCCTGGGCAATTTCAAAGCCCCGGCCCTCGCCAAGCAGCACATTTTCAAGGGGCACACGGCAGTTTTCAAAAACCAGCTCCGCATGACCAATAGGCGCATCGTCATACCCAAACGTCGACAGCGGCCTGACCAATGTCAGCCCCGGCGTATCCTTGGGCACCAGCACCTGAGTCTGCTGCAAATGACGGTTGCTGTTATCCGGGTCCGACTTGCCCATCACAATTAATATCTTGGTGCGCTCATTCATTGCCCCGGTGATAAACCACTTGCGGCCATTGAGCACCCATTCATCGCCATCTTTAACAATACTCATCTCGACGTTGGTGGCATCACTGGATGCAACCTGAGGTTCTGTCATTGCATAGGAAGAGCGAATATCGCCAGCCAGCAACGGTGTCAGCCACTGCTCCTGCTGCGCCTTGGTGGCGTAATTCATAAATACTTCCATATTGCCGGTGTCCGGTGCATTGCAGTTAAACACCTCTGGCGACCAGATGACCCGCCCCATCAACTCACACAGAGGCGCATATTCAGCAAAGCTTAAGCCCCCATGGTCACAGTATTCAGCATGGGATGGAGGCACAAAGAGATTCCACAGACCTGCAGCCTTAGCCTTTAACTTGAGCTCATCCATCAGAGGCAGAGGCGCAAAACGGTTTTCTGCAGCATCTAACTGACGGGCATAATTCTCCTCATTAGGGTAGATATGCTGCTCGAAAAAATCACTCAGCCGCTCGAGTAATTGCTGAGACTTTTCGCTGTTTTGGTACATAGTGGAACTCCGCTAAAGGTATTTTTTAAAAAGGCCAAATTAATTATTGAGACAGGTTGAGAGACTGCACTGGGAACACCATGCTTTACCACCAGGGGTAAAAAGGAGGCATATCCGCCGAAGCACTGGACTTAAAATCAGCCCGCCGCTTTTCCAGAAAGGCCGACACCCCCTCCTTGCCATCCGCCGAACTGGTGTAATACACCGCCAGAGATTCAACCTTATGGGCCTCCACCGGATGTGCGGCCGCAGAGTTGCGATACATCATCTGTCGGATCAACGCAGACGACACAGGCGCAGTATTGCTGGCAATCTGCCCCGCCATCTCATAGGCCCTGGCCAGCAAATTATCTGGCTCGCAGACCTCATAAACCAACCCGCCACTGTGGGCATCGTTGGCATCAAATATCTCCCCGGACAGCATCCACTTTAACGACTGCTGCATACCCACAATACGAGGCAAAAACCAAGTAGAACAACCCTCAGGAGCAATGCCGATCTTGCCGAACACAAAACCGATCCGCGCCTTCTCTGACGCCAGACGAATATCCATCGCGCAGATCATGGTAGCGCCAATACCCACAGCAGCACCGTTGATCGCGGCGATTACCGGCTTTTTACATTCATAAATGGCTAGAGTCACCTTGCCACCACTATCGCGAACACCAGGCATACTGTCCGGATCTTCCATCTCAGCAAGGGTAGGCTGACGCCCCTCATCAAGGCCAAACACATTGCCTGCTGAAGTCAGATCCATACCAGCACAAAACGCCTTGCCCGCACCGGTCACAACAATCACCCGCACAGCATCGTCTTCACTGGCGCGATAAAACGCCGCAGCCAACTCATCGCTCATTTCCAGCGTAAAAGCATTCATGCTATCTGGTCGATTGAGCAGCAGGGTTAAAATGCCATCCTCAACCAGATACTTAATTGTGTTGTATTCCATAATCAGCCCTTGTTATGCCACCAATCAAAGGGAGAGAGCAGCCATTTGCCAACCTGAATAAAGGTTTTAACAGCCAAACTCCCCGAGAATTTTCCGTTCGGATATTAGCATCTGCAAAAAAAACAAACTAGCATAACTTTTATTTAAGCCCACAAACCCCAGAGCCCAGATACAAAAAAGCCCAGCATTTGCTGGGCTTTTTTGTATCCGCTTTGTATCAGTGCCTTACTACTCAGGGCGCATATGGGGAAATAACAGCACATCGCGAATAGACGGCGAATCCGTCAGCAACATCACCAGCCGATCAATACCAATACCCTCACCCGCCGTAGGCGGCATGCCATACTCCAGCGCACGAATATAGTCAGCATCAAAGTGCATAGCCTCGTCATCACCGGCCTCTTTTTCGGCAACCTGCTGCTTAAAGCGCGACTCCTGATCTTCCGCATCGTTAAGCTCCGAGAAACCATTAGCAATCTCACGGCCACCCACAAAGAACTCAAAGCGATCGGTGACATGAGGGTCCTGATCATTGCGACGCGCCAGCGGCGAAACCTCTGCAGGATACATAGTAATAAAAGTAGGCTGCTCTAAAAGATGCTCAACCGTCTTCTCAAAAATCTCAATCTGCACCTTGCCCAGACCCCAGATATCCTTCAGTGGAATATGCAGCCCCTCAGCAATCTTGCGAGCACCGGCTTCATCGGCCAACTGCTCAGCACTGATATCCGGGTTGTACTGCAAAATAGAATCAAACACCGACAGACGGGTAAATGGCTCAGCAAAGTCATAATGAGTCTCGCTCACCACCTCGCCCTCAGCATCCTTAACCGTATTCACCACCTTAGTCGAACCC
>Ga0209557_1000598_pt1 | contig 21123 bp, 16 predicted proteins | sample SaaInlV_120m_DNA_4_FD_184672 | JGI IMG/M metagenome (GOLD analysis project Ga0209557, IMG submission 184672) | Marine microbial communities from expanding oxygen minimum zones in the Saanich Inlet - Saanich Inlet SI074_LV_10m_DNA (SPAdes) (version 2) | ecosystem: Environmental > Aquatic > Marine... | reverse complement strand
TTCCAGTTAAACGTACGTCCGGTACAGAAAGCGCGAACGGGCTCACTAACGAATTCAGGCGATGTGTTTTGACCAATTTGGTTATTTAGTTTTGCTTCAATGTAGAACCCTTGAGAGGATGGGTTGACAATATTATCAACGGCTGGATTTCTACAACATGTCGAAAACGAGAAGGTCCAATCCGGAGCGTTGCCCGGGAGGGTTATTTCACCTTCGTAGGTAACAACGTGAATGGTAACACCAGCGTTTGACGAGCTTACACAGTCAAACAGTGTGGGCGCTACGACACCTGAACCGCTCGTTGAAGGAGTCGTTTCCGTCAGCGTTGTGCTGACCGTTGCGTAGTTTGCTGAACAAGCGTAAATAGTTGCGCTCGTGGGCAGCGTAATACCGTTATTATCGCGGTAAAGACGCATGTAAATTTTATACTTATGGCTATTACCGGTAGAGCTGACGTATTCATAATGGAGATCTCCTCCTGCGTTGTGAGATGCCGAGGCATTCTGAACGAAGAATACTAATGCTAAAGCGGTAAAGAGTGTTCTAAACAAAGTTTTCATGAACGAGTGTGTTTGTAAGCCTGAATAATTGAACCTTAAATATCCTCAATTCTCGCGGCTTTAGCAAACGAAATGAGTAAACGTTTAGCTTTGTTGAGAGAGTAACGCGTAAACGGTGAAGAACCCCAGTAAACCGCCGGATAAAAGTTCTTGAAGCGTGTGTCTTTTGAGACTAATTCGAGACCATGCTACTGCACCAAAAACTACCAGGAGTAGCAGTAGGTATTCTGGTCGCCCTACACCATAGCGCTGATGCAGACAAAGGTATAAGGCAAAGAACCCCGCCGCCCCGGCCATGTGGGCGCTGCTTTTGAAATAGGGTATGAGTATGGTACTTACAATAAGAACAAAGGCAGTACCGTATACGCTCAGGTAAATTTCCATTGGCGCCATAGCCGTTCTTAAAAATGCTGCAGTAGCAAATGCGCAAGCTGCTCCTGTGATGTAAGGGTAGATACGGTCTTCACGTTCGATCAGGTGAATACTAGAAATGATTTTACTGGCTCGAAGCAAAAGAATAGCAATGAGTGGAGATACATAGGTGCCCACGAAAACGGTGGAGGTTATTTTGAAAATGGTGCTCCAGGAATACGTTTCTGGAACGGACCAAAGCACAAAAAAAGCACCAACGGTTGGCATGATGCCTGGATGAAAGAGGTAGCTGATGGCTTGGCTAAAACTGTGTTTAAGGGAGCTCATCTACAATTCCTTTCGCATTCGAGCTACCGGAATATCCAGTTGTTCGCGGTATTTTGCCACCGTACGACGGGCAATGGGGTAGCCTTTTTCTTTTAAAATTTTAGCCAGTGCATCATCTGTCATGGGTTTACGCTTGTCCTCTTCTGCAACGGTATCCTCTAAAATTTTCTTGATTTCGCGCGTGCTGACTTCCTCACCATCGGAATTGGTCATGGATTCGGAGAAGAAACGCTTGATGAGAAAGGTACCGTAGGGCGTTTGAATGTATTTGTTCGAAGCAACACGACTGACGGTAGAGATGTCCATCCCGATTTCTTCTGCGATGTCCTTGAGGATCATGGGGCGGAGTTTGCGCTCATCGCCCGTGAGAAAATAATCACGTTGGTAGTTGAGAATTGACTGCATGGTGAGCATCAGCGTTTGTTGACGCTGTACAATGGCGTCTATGAACCATTTTGCACTGTCCAATTTTTGTTTGACGAACAAGGCGGCCTCTTTTTCAGCCTTATTTTTCTCTTTACTGGCCTTGTAATGCTCGAGCATGTCACGGTATTGGCGACTCAAGCTGAGTTCAGGAGCATTGCGGCCATTAAGGGTAAGCTCTAGCTCGTCGTCCACGATCTGGAGGTTGTAATCTGGGATGACATTTTCAGTGGGACGGCTGAGGTTGGAGGAGCCACCCGGTTTAGGGTTTAACCGGCCAATTTCCTCGATGGCGTCGCGAAGTTCATCCTCATTGACGCCTAATCGGTCCATCAATTTTTGGTAGTGACGCTTCACGAAGCTGTCAAAATGATTGTCTAAGATGCTCAGGGCTAGATTCACTTTGAAGGAGGGCCGCTTGCGTTCCAATTGGAGCATTAAGCATTCCCGCAAATCCCGTCCGCCAACCCCGGGCGGATCTAAATCTTGAATAATCTCAAGAAGACGCTCCAGCTCTTTCTCTTCGGTAAATACCCCTTGTGAAAAAGCAAGGTCGTCGACGATATCTATGAGGTCCCGTCGTAAAAGACCGTCGTCGTCAATAGTGCCCACTAGGTAGACCACCAATTCAAGTTCTTCAGAACTTAAGTCGCGCAGGCGCAATTGTGAAATAAGGCTGTCGTGGAAGCTTTCGTTGACAAGGACAGGTGCCTCATACATCTCATCGTCAGAGCTGTAGTTGTTCGCTTTTGTGCGGTAGTCTGGGGTCTCGTCGTCTCCAAGGTAGTCGTCCCAGTTAATTTCTTCCATCGAGTCGCGCACTTCGCGTTCGTCAGAAGCATCGTTTTCAAAATTGTCTTCGGCTTTTTCTTTTCCTTCCTGTAGCGCGGGGTTTTCTTCAATCTCTTGTTTGATCCGCGCTTCCAAGCTCTGCGTTTGCAGCTGCACAAGCTTCATCAGCTGAATCTGTTGTGGACTCAGCTTCTGTTGAAGTTTTTGTGACAGGTTTTGTTTCAGCATGGATTAGGGAGGTGAAAGGGGGTTAGAAGTTTGCGCTTCCTGGTGTTCTGGGGAATGGAATGACATCGCGGATGTTGCCCATGCCCGTTGAGAATTGGACCAAACGTTCGAAGCCTAGGCCAAAACCACTATGAACACAGGTTCCGAACTTACGCGTTTCCAGGTACCACCAAAGTTCCTCTTCTGGGATGCCGACGGCAGCTACTTTTTCTTTCAGCACGTTGTAACGTTCTTCACGCTGCGAACCACCAACAATCTCCCCAATTCCAGGGAAAAGAATATCCATGGCACGTACGGTCTTACCGTCTTCATTTAAGCGCATGTAAAACGCTTTTATGGACGCAGGGTAATCGTACAATACTACAGGTGCCTTAAAGTGTTTTTCTACTAAGAAACGCTCGTGTTCACTTTGAAGATCTGCGCCCCATTCTTCAATACGGTATTTGAATTTCTTCTTTTTGTTCGGCTTGCTGTTCTTCAAGATTTCAATCGCCTCCGTATAGGAAAGACGTACGAAATCGTTGTTGGCTACGAATTCTAATTTCTCGATCAGGCCTTGTTCTGCGCGCTCATTCTGTGGCTTCCCTTTTTGCTCCTCTGCATAGCGACTATCCAGGAATGCCAAATCTTCACGGCAATTGTCGAGAATGTAGCGAAGACAATATTTCAAGAAGTCTTCCGCAAGGTCCATGTTCATATTGAGATCGTAAAAAGCCATTTCCGGCTCTACCATCCAAAATTCCGCGAGGTGGCGAGTAGTATTGGAGTTTTCAGCACGAAAAGTAGGCCCAAAGGTGTAGATTTTACCCAGAGCTAAAGCACCTAATTCGCCTTCTAGTTGACCACTGACCGTGAGGTGTGTTTCCTTCCCAAAAAAGTCTTCGGCGACCTCACCGCCTGAAGCAGGAAGCGTGCTGACCCTGAACATTTCCCCTGCACCTTCGGCATCAGATCCTGTAATGATGGGGCTGTGCCAGTTGACAAAACCTTCTTTGTTGAAGTAGTTGTGTATGGCAAATGAAAGGGCGTGACGCACTCTGAATACCGCACTGAAGGTATTTGTGCGTGGGCGCAAATGGGCAATTTCACGTAAGAATTCTAAGCTGTGTTTTTTTGGTTGGAGCGGGTAGTCGTCTACGGGTGCGTCTCCTAAAACCTCAAACGAATCCACGATGATTTCTACGGTTTGTCCCTTTCCTTGGCTTTCAACGAGCTGGCCAGTGATGGAAAGACAAGATCCTGTCGTGATGCGCTTGAGTTCATTCTCGTCCTCTTTTTCAAAATCCACAACACACTGAAGATTCGCGATTGTAGAACCGTCGTTTATAGCAATGAAACGGTTGCTGCGGAAGGCGCGAACCCAGCCCTTAATGGTGATGTTGGTGCCAATTGGTGGCGATTGTAAGAGGTGCTTAATGCTCATGATTCAACTTGTTTGTAACAAAGATGCTATTTCATCGGCAAATTAAGGTAGAACAGGCGTGTATTTTTTTTCAAAAACCACCCTTTGGCACGGAAGTTGTTCGAAAAGGCGAAACATTGGAAACATTTTTTAGAACAATTGTTTCCTCAACGTGTTATAAGCGCATTACTCCGTACTTAACTAACCGAAATTAATGGATACTGAATTGTCCCGCGTTTTGTTCACTAGCCTCGAATTGTTTCTACAGTTCGGGGTGAAAAGCGTGAACATGGATCAAATCGCGAGCAGTTGTGGTATATCGAAAAAGACGCTGTATAAATACGTAAAGAATAAAGAGGATTTATTAGAAAAGGTATTTGAGCAGGCTGCTGCGTTTATGAAGGCAGAGCTGGAAGAAGCCATCTCTCAAGTTAATGGGAATGCCATTGACCAACTTTTTGCAATGGAACGTTTTGCCGAAGTACGCATGCGCGATGATAAGGACCGACTATTGCACCAGCTTGATCATTACTATCCCTCTATCGCTAAGGGGATGAAAGTGAAGCGCGAAGACATTGTATTCACGGTGACAAAACGCAATTTAGAGCAAGGGATCCGCGAGGGTTTGTACAGAGCGGATTTGCACGTAGACCACATTACTTTGCTGTACTATGGCCACATTTTGGCGGTTCATGAGGGAGTGGTTTCAAACGAGAATATCAAATTGGACCAATTGCGCAAGACGAGCTTGCGTTATCACATTCGCGGTATCGCATCCGCCAACGGTCTAGAATATCTGAATCAATTAATAGCAACACAATAATGAGAAAAACGGTCATGCTCTTCAGCATACTATGCTGCGCCTTTACGGGCCAAGCGCAAGAAAAATTTACCCTTGCTTCCGCGCAAGAGTATGCGCTTGATCATGCGTACGGCGTGCAAATCGCGGAACTAGAGATTCAACGCGCGCGTCAGATTTATCTACAAAATTTAGCCATTGGACTGCCGCAAGCATCTGCCAGCGGTCAGTACATCTATAACGTGGAGTTGGGTGCTTTGGTGACCGATTTCGACGGAAATGGGGTGCTAGAAGAATTGGTGTTTGGTACAGATTATCAGGCGCAAGGAGGTTTGGTCGTGAACCAATTGATCTTTGACGGCTCATACGTTGTTGCCTTGATGGCAGCGAAAGTATTGAAAGAAAGTGCCGAGATAGGCATGGACCAGAGTAAAGCGTCTTTGAAACGTGAGGTTGCGAAAGCATACCATTTGGCACTTTTGAGTGAAGAGAGCGTCGAAGTGTTGAAAGCGAACAAGGGCTATTTGGCAGATCTGGCGGAGGAAATGAAGAAAATGAACGAGGCGGGTATGGTCAGTAAAGCAGATGCAGACCAAATGATGTTGAACTACAACAACGTTGAAAACGCATTGCGCTACACCGAAGGCCAGGCAAATGTTGCTAAGATGTTACTGAAGTTGCAGATGGGCTATCCCGTGCAGCAGGAGTTGTTGTTGGCGGATAAAATGGAAGATTTAGTAGTGAATGCTGCTGCTGCGAGCACCTTGACGACTGTAGGGTTTGATCCTACAAAATCGGTCGACTACCTCGGTATGGCGAATCAAGTGGAGGGTGCAAAGCTGCAAGTATTGAACAAGCAGCTGGCCTATCTCCCATCTATTGGGGTGAGCTACCAAAACAACATTCAATACATGAGCAGTGAATCAAATATTTTTGGCGACGCTGCGGTAGACATTCCAAGCAGTTTGGTTGCAGGAAGTGTTAGTGTGCCTTTGTTCTCCTCAGGAAACGGACGCGCGCAGGTTCAGGAAGCAAAAATTCAGCGCGAACAAGCAATGATTGGTTTGCAGCAATTGGAAGAAGGGTTGATTATGCAACACGGTGCATTGGTCAACGAATTCCATCAAGGCATTGCTAATTTTTTAGCGCAAAAAGAAAACGTCGCTTTGGCGAAACGCATTCGCGATCAACGACGCAAGGAATACGATGAAGGCCTGGCCTCTTCAATGGAGTTGACACAAACAGAAACACAATACCAGGAGGCGCTTCAAGCCATGTTTATGGCAGCGCAAAACGCATTGGACAAGAAGTCCGAATTGGAATATTTAATGACAAAACAGCAAAAGCAATAATACCGGAACATGAAAAAATTAGGATTCATTTTAGGAGGCGTAGTTCTAGCATCGTGTGGTGCACCAGAACAATCTGTGGGTACCATGGAAGAACTCAAGGCACAAAAAGACAGCCTTGTTGAGGTACGTTCGACAGTCGATGCAGAAATTGCTGCTGTTGATGCAAAATTGGAAGCAATGGACACCATTGAGCGTTACGATCGCGTAACGTCGATTGAAGTTGCGCCCTCCACTTTCGTGCATTATTTCGATGTCTTTGGTCTCGTTGAGGCGGACAAGAGTATCAACCTGTATCCTACGGCTAGTGGAAAAGTAGCGAAGATTCACGTTCGCAATGGCCAGCGTGTCGCAAAGGGCCAGTTATTAATGACGTTGGACACTGATATCTTGGCCTCGTCTTTAAAGGAATTGGAGAACGGTTTAGCTTTAGCGAAGACGGTTTTTGAGAAGCAGGAGAGACTTTGGATGAACGAACAGATTGGTTCAGAGATTCAATATTTGCAGACGAAAAACAACTACGACGGTTTGGTCCAAAAAGTGACCACACTAAAAGAGCAAATAGCACTCAGCGAAATTCGCGCGCCCTTCGCAGGAGCAATAGACAACATATTTGCAAAAGAAGGCGAGATAGCGGCGCCGCAGATGCCGTCAATGCGCTTAGTTAATACGTCAGGCGTATATGTTAAGGCAGATGTGCCAGAATCTTACGCTAACCGTGTACGCGTAGGAACGCCTGCAAATGTTGCGTTTACTTCCATGGATTATGAAGTAGCTGCAGAGGTACTTCAAGTGGGTCAATTCATTCAAGAAGGCAACCGAACGTTCTCGATCAATGTGAGTCTACCGTCGAGTGAAGGCGTGAAGCCAAACCAAATGGTACATGTAGCCCTTCAAGATTACAGCAACACTGCTGCCTTAACTGTACCTGCGAGTCTGGTACAGCAAGATGTTGAAGGCAACGACTTCATTTACACACTGAAGCCTGTCGCTGGAGCGACGCACTACGAGGTGGTAAAAACATGGGTAAGCACAGGGCTGACCTTTGAAGGAAGAACAGAAATTTTAACGGGACTTGAAGCAGGAACCGTAGTTGTGGACAAAGGATCGCGTAGCGTTCGTACAGGTCAGAACGTCGTCATAGGATAATTCAAACAGGCCATACTAGCATGGAAGAAAAGAAAAGTCTCATTAAACAGTTCGGTCCCTCCACCTTTTCGGTGAAGAATACGATGACTGTCTATGTGCTTACCGCGATTATTTTTATCGCAGGTATTAAAAGTTATACATCAATGCCCTCGGAGGCTTTTCCGGAGATTGTGACCCCAGAGATTTATGTGGGAACGCCGTATCCAGGAAACTCACCGTTGGACATTGAGAAACTCATTACACGTCCGTTAGAAAAGGAAATCAATGGAATTTCTGGTGTAGATAAAATCAATTCTACTTCGGTAGAAGGATACTCTACTATCCAGGTAAAATTCAACTTTGATGTAACGCCAGACGAAGCCTTGCGCAAAGTGAAGGACAAAGTAGATGCGGCCATGGGCCAGCCCGACTTTCCTACGGATTTACCGGCAGATCCTAACGTCTTTGAGTTGAACTTTTCGGAATTAATGCCGATCATGAACATCAACATGTCTGGTGAATTTTCATTGGACCAATTGAAAGATTACGGCGAATACCTTGAAGAGCGAATTGAGGATTTGACGGAAATCTCCAAAGTGGACATTCGCGGTATTGACGCCAAAGAAGTTCGCATTTTGGTAGATAGCAAAAAGTTGGAAAGCATGCAGCTCGGCTTCCGTGACATCGCGGGTGCCATTCAAAACGAAAACATGACCATTTCAGGAGGTAACCTCCTGGTAGACGGCTACCGTCGTAACGTTCGTGTGGTTGGTGAGATTCGCGATTTGGATGAATTACGGAATGTGATTATTAAGAGTGAAAAAATGCAATTGGTCCGTTTAGGAGATGTTGCAGAGATTGAATTTGATGAAGTAGAGCGCCAGTCGTATGCACGTCAATACGGTGCTTCTGTTGTTATGCTTGACGTCTTCAAACGTTCCGGTGAAAACCAGATCATCGTGAGTGAAAAAATTGCCGCATTATTGGCTGAAGCGCAAGACGGCTACTTTCCGGACAATCTAAATATTTCCGTTACTAACGATACTTCAGAGAAAACGAAAACGCAGGTCGCTGATCTTGAGAACTCCATCATTTTTGGGATGTTACTTGTGGTATTGGTATTGATGTTCTTCTTAGGCCTGCGCAATGCGATGTTCGTAGGAATTGCCATTCCTATGTCCATGCTAATGAGTTTTGTCATCCTAAATGCCCTAGGTATTTCTTTGAATACCATCGTGCTTTTTGCATTGGTTTTGGCCTTGGGAATGCTAGTAGATAATGGGATTGTGGTTGTTGAGAACATCTACAGATTCATGGACGAAGGTTACGACCGTATCACTGCGGCGAAACTGGGCGCCGGTGAGGTAGCTATGCCGATCATTGCTTCCACTGCAACTACGCTCGCAGCATTTTTGCCACTGGCATTTTGGCCAGGGCTCTTCGGTGAATTTATGAAGTATCTGCCGTTGACGCTGATCACTGTATTGTCTTCTTCTTTGTTTGTAGCCTTGGTTATCAACCCAGGATTGACCGCGGCATTGATGAAAGTGGAGGAAGCACCCTTAAACAAAAGAAAACTGACTATTCGCTCAGTAATAGCGATTGTTGTTGGTGCGGTGATTGCTTACGGCATGGGCAAAATGGCCTTCGGTAATTTCTTCATCTACGGCGGCGGCTTTGCATTGATATATGCCTATTTCGTAGTCCCTGCAACCAAATGGTTCCAAGGCACTGCCTTACCTTCTTTAGAGAATGGGTTTAAAAAGACGTTGGCTTATGCTCTTCAGGGGAGAAAACCAATTTTATTCTTCAGTGGAACCGTTGCCCTTCTCATCTTTTCTGGGGTATTACTAGGCGCCTTCCCTCCAAAGACATTGTTCTTCCCGGAAAATATGCCGAACCAGGCTATGGTATACATCCAGATGCCTATTGGAACTGATATTGAAGAGACGAACGCGGTGACGTTGGAATTGGAAAAAGAAGTGATGGCCATTGTGCAGTCGTACGAATACACCGATGAAAATGGTGAATTCCAAAACTACATGGTTGAATCGGTCATCGCACAGGTGGGTGAAGGAACATCAGATCCAAACGCCGGACCTTCGATGGCACAAACGCCGAACAAAGCAAAGATCACCGTACAGTTCCACAAGTTTGCAGACCGCATAGATCTTGATGGAAATCGCGTGAATTCTGCGGACGTTTTGAACAAGATTCGTGAGACTTTGAGTGATTATCCAGGAGTGGTGGTTTCTGTAGACAAAGACAGCAATGGCCCGCCAACAGGCCCGCCGGTAAATATTGAAATAAGTGGCGATAACTACTTTGAGTTGGTCGAAACCGCGGACGAAATTCGGGCCTTTATCGACGGCAAACGCATCGCCGGTATTGAGGAATTGAAGCTTGATGTCGAGACAGGTAAGCCTGAAATGCCAATCGAAGTGGACCGTGTGAAAGCGCGTGCCTTAGGGTTGAGTTCTGCGCAGATTGGTGATGCCATGCGTACAGCGTTATTTGGTAAAGAAGTGAGCCGATTCAAAGACGGTGAGGACGATTACCCGATCAACATTCGAATGAGCAGCCAATACCGCTACAACGTGGAAGATTTGATGAATCAGAAAATCACCTTCCGCGATCAAGCTTCGGGTAAAATCAAACAGGTTCCTATTTCTGCGGTGGCAAAAGCGAAGAAGACTTCTACGTTCTCTTCCGTGAAACGCAAGAATTTGAAACGCGTAATATCTATTCAGTCAAATGTATTGGAAGGAGCAAACCCAACCGAAACGGTTGATGCGATAAAAGCAGCTATGGCCAATTACGCATTGCCGCGCGGCATGAAAGTAGATTTCACGGGTGAGCAAGAAGAGCAAGCAAAAGAATTGAGCTTCTTGTCCGGCGCACTTTTGATGGCAGTATTTTTAATCTTCCTGATTTTGGTGAGCCAATTCAACTCTGCTTCTACACCGTTCATCATACTTGTTACAGTAGTCTTCTCATTGATCGGCGTACTACTGGGATTAGTTATTTTCCGCATGGAATTCGTTATTATGATGACCATGATCGGGATCATTTCCCTTGCGGGGATTGTCGTGAACAATGCCATTGTATTGATTGACTTTATCAAGCAGCTTAGCGCGCGTAAGCGAGTAGAACTGGGCTTAGATGAAAAAGCCCTTTTGCCTGTTCCCGAGCTGGTAGAAACTATAGTCGAAGCGGGTCGTACGCGTTTGCGTCCGGTATTGCTCACGGCGATCACAACCATCTTAGGGTTGATTCCATTGGCTACGGGTATGAACATCAACTTCTACACGCTTTTCAGTGAAAACAATCCGCACATCTTCTTTGGTGGTGATAACGTGGTCTTCTGGGGCCCCATGTCTTGGACGGTCATCTTTGGTTTGACCTTTGCCACCTTCCTTACGCTAGTGATTGTGCCGGTGATGTATTATTTATTTGAACGCATACAGCGCACGATGGCGCGGTGGTTCGCTTAATAAAATGATTGTAAAAAGCGTTTAAGTGAAAAACCCGCGGCGCGCAGCGCCGCGGGTTTTTATTTGCGCTAATTTTGAGCCATGATCGCAGACCTCCGTGCATTAGAACCACCGCAACTCGAATCCTTTACCAATTCCTTGGTAGAGCAAGTCGTCGCTGCGGTCACGGATAAGATTCCACACCTCGAAAGTTCCCTTGCTGTCGCTGAATTGACCGTGGCTTTGCATTACGTTTTGAACACGCCAGAAGATGTATTGGTATGGGATGTAGGCCACCAGGGGTATATACACAAGGCACTTACAGGCCGAATGGAGGAATTGGTCAATATGCGCAAGCCAGGTGGGCTCTCCGGTTTTCTAAAGCGCGACGAAAGTCCTTATGATTTCTTTGGCGCGGGACATGCGTCTACAAGTATTTCAGCCCTTGCGGGTGTTTGTTTGGCCGATCAGGTTTCGGGAAAATCCAGGCAGCGTGTGGCGGTTATTGGAGACGGTTCGCTGACGGGTGGACAGAGCTTTGAAGCGCTCAACCATTTGGGTTCTTTAGGCGCGGATGCACTAGTCATTATTAACGATAACGAAGGCAGTATTGATGCTACCATTGGTGCATTACACCACCAGCAATCGTACGGTACCTACGTCCAATCTCTAGGTTGGCAGTACACGTTCCTCGAGCAAGGGAATGATGTGCGGGCCCTTGTGGAGGCACTGCAGCACGTTTTGGCACAGCCGGGCCCGCAGACCCTCCACATTAAAACGAAGCGTCCAGATTTGAGTCCACCAAAGTCGTACAAGCCTGGAACGACTTTTCAGTGGTGGGCTGCTGAAACTATGGGTGTGGTGTTGGAAAAGAATTTAGATATCCAATTGTTGAGTCCAGCCATGTTCGCAGGAAGTGGTTTTGGGCCGTTGCGCGAATTGTACCCAAATCGTTTGATAGACACGGGAATTAATGAAGCACACACGGTGAGTGCTGCGGCGGGAATAGTTGCGGCTGGTGGAAAAGCGTGGGTTCACATCTACAGTACTTTTTTACAGCGTGCCTTTGACCAATTGATTCACGACGTCGCCTTGCAGCATTTGCCAGTCGTGTTTTTAGTGGATCGTGCAGGTGTGGTGGGATCGGACGGACCTACGCACCACGGGGTGTTCGACGGCGATTTCTTGATGAACATTCCAGGCGCAACCGTTTGGAACCCTCGAAACGGGAATGAATTGCAGGGAATGCTCTTAGAAGCGGCTGCACGTACGCTGGAAGGGCCACTGTTTATTCGGTACCCAAAGTCCCGAACGGAAGGGGGAACACCAAAGGATTTTGTAGCCTACGAATGGTTGCAGAAATCAGAAGGACCGAGCCTTTGGTTGAGCACAGGCGCACTTTCAGATTTGATTAAAAAAGGTCAAAATCACCTTCATTTGGGGCAAAATTGGCCGTTTTCTGCTGATTTTGGCTCGATTTTGTCCGATTTTGAAGAAATACACGTTTTTGAAGAAAGCACAGGATTTGGGGGATTAGCAGGTGCGGTGAGTGCACTCATGGCCGAATTGGACCACCCCGGAAAATGCATCACACACAAACTTCCTTTGGAATTTATTGAACATGGACCCCGTCTTGAGTTGTTAAGGGAGCATGGTTTTAATAATTTCCTCTAAGATGATTCGTAATTTACTCCTTGCCTGCCTCTTTTTCTCTTCTTTCGCACTCGTGGCGCAGCCCATTGAAAAGCAACTTAGCGGAACAGTTTCCTTTGAAATAAATGAGTTTCTGCTGAACACGGTGGAGGGTAGTTTTTCAGACGTTAGCGGTCAAGCGCTTATGAACGGGGACCTGCTGACCTCTTTTGAAGCTTGCCTTCCCGCGAATACCTTTAAAACGTCTATTGCTGCTCGGGATAAGAACGTGAAGGAGAAGCCGGAGTACTTAGATGTTGACCGATTCCCAACTATTTGTTTTACAGCGGATAAAATTGATTTTGTGGGGAAAATCGGAAACGAAACTACCTATGACATGCAAGGAGGCCTTACCTTGCGGGATGAAACACATCCTATAAGTGTTCGCGTCGTTCAACGTACTAACAATGAATGGGTGGCGACCTTTACGATCGACCGAACGCAATGGTCGGTGGGCACTGGCCCCTCGTCCTTAGCCATTTCCAATAAAGTGGAGCTGGTGGCGTATTTAAGCCTAAACTAATTGAATGAAATTTTCAGAATTTAAATTAAACGAAACGATACTCGACGCCTTGTTCTACATGAACTTTGAAGAGGCGACTGAGATTCAAATAAAAGCCATCCCCACTATACTCGAAGGAAAAGACCTGATCGGCTGTGCGCAGACAGGAACGGGAAAAACGGCGGCTTTTGTATTACCTACATTAAACCAGATCGCAGATGCGCCGAGCGACGGTGTGCAGGTACTCATTTTGTGCCCCACGCGTGAATTGGCCATCCAGATTGATCAGCAGATTCAAGGGATTGCGTATTTCACCAATGCATCGTGTTATCCCGTTTACGGTGGTGGCGACGGCGTAAGCTGGGAAGCTGAAGCGGATGCACTCAAAGGCGGCGCGGATATCATTGTAGCCACCCCGGGCCGATTAATGGCACACATGGCGCGTGGTTATGTGAAGTTCGATACCGTAAAGCACCTGATCCTGGATGAGGCCGACCGCATGTTGGATATTGGTTTTTACGACGACATTATTAAAATCATCGACGCCTTACCGAAAGAGCGTCAGAGCTTGATGTTTTCTGCGACCATGGCATCGAAGATTCGCAAATTGGCCAAAGAAATTTTGAGCGATCCCGATGAGATCTCTGTCGCTATTTCCAAGCCGGCGGATGGGGTGACCCAGAAAGTGTACCTCGCTCACGAAGAACAGAAGGTGGCCTTAGTGCGCCATATTTTAGGCGATAAAGAGGATTTTCAAGCCATTATTATTTTTTGTTCGACAAAGAAGAAGGTGGAGAAATTGGCCCGTACATTGTTGCAGAAGGGCTACTCCTGTCAAGGCATTTCATCCGATTACGAGCAGGATGCGCGTGAAGAAGCATTGCGTGACTTCCGCAGCGGAAAAACCCGAATCATGGTGGCTACGGACGTCATGTCGAGAGGAATTGATATCAAAGGGATTGATCTTGTGATCAACTATGATGTTCCTGGTGATGCGGAAGATTATGTACACCGCATAGGACGTACAGCGCGAGCTAAGACCGAAGGAATGGCCATCACCTTAGTGTGTGCGGACGATATGTTCAAATTTTCAAAGATTGAACAGCTCATAGACCGTGAATTGGAAAAAGATCAACCCCCAACGGAATTAGGCGAGGGTCCTTCTTGGAAGGGTCAGAGCCGTGGAAATAAATCTTCAAAAGGCGGCGCCAGAAATGACCGTGGCCCTAAAAGAGAGAAGCCGCGTAGATCACAGGAAGAAAAATCGGACCGTAAACCACCCCGTAGTAAAACGGAAGGCGACGCACCGAAGCGCGAAAAGAAGAAGCGTGAACCCTCACCCTACCGACTCCTCTATGATGCGCTGCCCAATCCGAAAAAAGGCAAGCCCGCAGGGCCTCCTGCTCCAGAGGTAACGGAATAAGAGCGAATGCTCGTCTTATGATTAACAATGATATTTACAGGCGCCTGCGCTATTTGTTTGGCTACCAGTACGACCATGTCGTGGCACTCTTTGCATCCACAGGTTTTGAGGTAAATGAGGCACAGTATAAAGGTTGGGCCGGCACAGAAGAAGAGGACCGATTCATTAGGATGACCGATCGAGAATTGGCCATCTTTTTAAACGGCATCATCATTGAACGGAGGGGTCCACAAGAAGGCCCTCCACCTGTTCCAGAGGAAGAAATAAGCAACAACACCATTCTGCGTAAGTTGAAAATTGCGTTTAACATGCGTTCAGAAGATATGCTTGAGATTTTTGCCCTTGTTGACCGTAAACTGAGTCCACATGAGCTCAGTGCGTTTTTCCGCAAACCATCACACAAATCTTACCGCTACGTAAAAGGACAGTATTTGCGTAACTTTCTGATGGGACTTCAATTGAAGTATAAATCTTCTTTGAGCCATCCAAAATAATTGCAGATGAAACCAGAACAGCCAAAACGGAAGGAAGTACTTAAAAGCTTCCTGGAAAAATTCGATATAGCCACTTTAAATCCCATGCAAACAGAGGCAAGAAAAGCCATTTATGCAGGGAACGACGTGGCGGTGTTGTCGCCCACTGGAAGTGGAAAAACGTTGGCCTTTTTATTGCCCCTCATTGAACGACTAGATCCAAATATTTCCGAAGTTCAGGCGCTTGTGTTAGTTCCTTCTCGTGAGCTGGCCATGCAGATAGAACAAGTCGCCAGAAAATTGGGTTCAGGCTTTAAAATTAATGCGGTCTACGGCGGCCGTTCGGGCGCATTGGATAAAGCCGACCTAAAGCACCGTCCTGCGCTGTTGATTGGAACACCCGGACGTATAGCAGACCGTTTTCGCAGGGACGACATGGATCTTGACCGTATTAAAACGCTGGTTTTAGACGAATTTGACAAGTCGTTAGAAGTAGGCTTTGAGCGCGAAATGTCAGAAATTGTTCGAAGCTTAGGGGCCGTGCAACAGCGCGTATTGACTTCGGCCACGGACGCGGTTGCGATTCCAAAGTTTTTAGGATTGCACGATCCCATAACTATTGATTATTTGAACCAGCACCGTCCTCAATTGACCGTGAAGACGATCGCAGCTCCTGCAGGAAAACAACTGGACACCCTTCGATCAACCGTTGATGCGTTGAGCGGACAACCGGGCATCATTTTTTGCAATTTCAAAGAGTCGCTGCACGAAGTCAGCGATTTCCTTTTTGATCATGCGATTGAGCACGAATGTTTTTATGGTGGATTGGAACAAATAGATCGTGAGCGGGCTTTGGTGAAGTTTCGTAACGGTACGTGCCAGTTGCTTTTGGCAACCGATCTGGCGGCTCGTGGATTGGACATTCCAGAGATTAAGTTTATCATCCACTTCGAGCTCCCGTACCATTCTAACGAATTTACCCACAGGAACGGACGTACTGCACGCATGAATGCCGAAGGCGCAGCTTATGTGCTCCACACTGAGGGCAAGCGCTTGCCCGATTTTATTAAATCTTCCCAACCTGAACCCCAGTCTTTAGATCAACTTCACGCTGCCAAAATTCCTCCTGCCGACGCTTGGAGTACCCTCTACATAACAGCAGGTCGTCAGGACAAAGTCTCCAAAGGAGATATTGCCGGTATGTTCTTCAAAACGGGCGGTCTGAACAAGGATGAGTTGGGCATTATTGAGCTTCAGCAAAATTGTTCTTTTGTCGCAGTGAAACGCACCATCGCACACCGCATTATCGAACGCACAAATAACCAGCGCCTAAAGAAAAAGAAAGTTAGGGTTACGTTGGTGCGGTAATGGACCCAAGACTTAATCTATTAAGATAAATTTCCGGGCATACGTTTTTGTAGGCGTGGTAATACGCAAAAAATAGAGATCCCGCGCAAAGGTGGAAACGTCGAGGGCGGTGTTGAATTGACCCACGAAGTTGGTGTAGTTGCTTTCCCAAACGAGCTGACCGGCGGTATTGTAAATGGCTAGGGTCATGTTTTCCGGTTGACCCATTAAGAATTGGACCGTTAGGGCATCAACTGCTGGATTAGGGAACAGGTGAATGCCGTACTCGCCGTTATTGACGGACGCAACCTCAGATTGAATTTCGCACGAGTCAAAACGGACAGTGAGTTGGTAATTACCGTCTAACGGGTTGTAAATAACACTGTCTGTGGAAACAAGAATCCCGTTATAAAACCATTCGTATGTTGGGTCAGTTACTGCAATGGATACCGCGGCCTTGAGCATTCGTTCTTCTTGTTGAATGGTCCCTTCTACAACATTTTTACACGAATCAAAATGAGCAACGAGTGTTGTATTCGCCGCAAGAACAACGTTGATGGAATCTTGCAGTGCATTGTTGTAGTCGGTGGCGTTAGAATACCAATGCGAGAAGATGAAGCCAAAGCTAGGAATGGCCTGTGCGGTTATGGGGCAGCCGCCGTGGTAAATACCGTCCCATGGCAATTCTGGCGTGATGCTATTCAATTGTATATGCCCGGAATTTAGGGGGTAAGCCGCAAGATCTACCGCTCTTTGACCCTGTAAGGACAAGCTTTGGTTCAAGTGTTGACGGGCAGTGGCAATACGAGCACTGTTGTAGGATTTAATTCCGTTAACAGCGTCGAGCCAATATGAATAGGAATTGGGCCCCATCTGGCTACTCCAGTTTGCCACGTGATCCGGTATGGCAGGAGCCAATTCTGATTTAAGTTCGTCGGTAACAGCATTAAAACGGTCGACTTGGAAGGTCGTGTTGATGAGGTCGTCGTAGCGGTTCGCGAATCGGCAACGGAAATCCGCATTATCTAAGATGTGATCGAAGATTTGAGAATGTTGGTTGGGGTAACTCGGGTTGCGTGCTTTGTCGATATAGTTTTGATAGATGTTCCCACCGTAGAGCCCGAATGCAAAGTCAGTATCGTACATCATGTAGCGCCAAGTGGCACCGAGCGTATCTTGTCGCCAAAGTTTAATGTTATTGAGTTCCCAATCGATACCCATCCAATCCCGGTTTTGGATGTAGGTTTCAAAGACGAAGTAGTCGATGTAATTCTCCAAATCAAAACGAGTGCTCAGAACTTCTACGAAGTTGGGTGCAGATGTGCTCGTGCTGGTAATGATTTGGTGCGATTCTACGAAGTGGCTGGCCTCACCAACGAGGGCACCTTCTCTATTTAATAATTGGACCGCATCTTTATCGACGCCATGATTACTTTCTACATAGTGCTCGTCAAACTTCTCACGAATACCATAGAGACCCCAATATGCGCCATTTAGATAAACGATGCATGCTTGATACCCCATTCGATCAATGCTTGTGCCTTCGGATAATCTGCTCATTACGGCATCTTGAATGCGATCAAATAAGCTGTGCTGTCCACCGTTCCTCAGGTTGAAGTTGTTATAGCTGGTGATTTGAGGCTTTCGCTCAATAAGCGGGTATTCAATATCCCCCGTATACTTTGATTTTGCATCAATCCTAAACGATTTTTGAGGTTCAGCTCGCGACCAACCGCCATGAATTTCTAGGTCAAATACGGCTTCGAATTGTTTGGTTTGGGTGCCGTCGAAGAATTCCATTCTGGATTTCTTTGACCAGGGCTGCCAGAAATTGGATCCAAAGTAGGGATAGTTAGTGCTTGCGCCAGGCCCCATGACGTAAATACCATTGTCCCAATCCCAAAGATGATTTTCTGTGGTGATAATGGAAACCACTGGAAGTCCGTGATTGTCTTCATCAATGATATAGGTGCGGTCAACAACTGCGCTGGGTAGCTTCTGACCAACATCACTAAAGGTTCGCACGCTCAGTACGCTTGTGTTGTAAATAAAAATGGGCCCGTTAACTTCTGTGTCGTTTCTATCAGGTACATCGCCATTTATGGTGTAGTACGAGGTTGCATTGTTAGGTGTAGTAACGGTGACTTGCTGTGCAGCAGAATACCAGCCGGACGCTAAATCTAAAACAGGCGTTTCCGTAATTCCGGAATAACAAGTGTTTTGACTGTTGGATTCGTTTGGAGACGGGGCATTGAAATAACACCAATTTCCCGTTCCGTCGGGTAACCGGCCCCTGCTGATGGAGCGCGTGATATCATAAGGAATGTATACGCTGTCAACTATGATTTCATTGGAATCACTGATGCAGATGGTCTCCCCGTGCGATAGTTTAAAATCTGCATGCGGCAAAACCAGTGGTGTTTGAATCCAGGTAGGTAGGCTTTGGTAATTTATATTCATCGATGCAATGCCTGCTGACAGAAAAAAGTTGCTGCTCATGTCAGAGGAGTTGGCGCTTGCGTTGTGCACACGGACGGCCAGTACATTGGTACCCGATTGCAGTAAATTTTGAACCTCATCGGTATCAAATAATTGGCTTTCAGGTATGCCCCCGTCATACATCACGGCCTCCTTATCGTAGGTTGTGAATTCATTGTAGGAAGGCGACGAATTGGCAAAATTATCTGAACGCATGATTTCAACTCCGTTCAGATAGGCGATGAATCCGTCGTCGTAATCTGCATGAAACAAAAGGTGCGTAATATCCAAGACATCAACGATTTGAAATTCTTTGCGCATCAGGATGGACGGCGTAGCTGCAATGGTAGTATTGTCGTCATTATCGCCATAGCCTATGCCTCCTTGACCGGAATTCCAGTTTTGGTCATTATAACCCAATTCGTTCCAGTCATTATAGTTCGGTGGAGGACTCGACCCCGTCCAATACTTCCAAATATTTTCAGCTACAACTAGTGCCTCCCAATGACTCGGGAATGCACCGTTTTCCTTTCCAGAGGCACATATGGTAATGAGCTCTTGGCTTCCTAAATAGGTATTTGGGAATTGCCATTTATCCAAGTTGTTTGGGTTGTCGCTAAGAAAGTAATCGGCCAAGAATACCGAATCTGTAGCGTAGTTGAATACCTCAATCCAATCCACATCTTCACCAGTCTCGTCTGTAAAACCACGCTTGCTGTTGAATTCATTCACAGCTAATTGGGCATGCGCCGAAACAGCAAACAAGACCATGCCCCAGAGGGCCAGTTGTTTTGTGGAGAATTTCAACGAAAATGAAGTTTTGTGCATAGGCGCAAGTTAAGGTCATTTGATGTATTCCGGCGTTGTTTGTGAAGGTGCTCGTAAAGCGTTACCTTTTACATACTAAAACGTGCCTTATGAAACGACTATTTCCCTTAATCATACTCCTTACACTGCTGTTTACGGGTTGTAAAAAGCCCGTTACAAATTACACAATGGAAGGTAAATGGACCTACCCAGGCAATAGTTTAAATACCATGTATATCTACGAGAACGGTATTCGATATACGTACTATTGCGTTAGTGCGAATTGCGATTCACTTTACAATACTTTTCAAGCAGGAGATTCAAACGCACTACCAGGAACTAACAACTACACGTTTGTTAATGATACACTAGTAGTTGATTTGAATTTTGGAAATGAGTTAGTGACTCCTATTACCTTTGAATGTGACGGCGGTAAGGCCAATTTTAGTGCACCAGGCTACAGTTTGATAAGATTAAACTCGGGCTGTAATTGATCGCAGAGACGCTCCGTCAAATCTATTTGAGCTTCTTCTTCAGAAGTGGCTTTATTGTTTCCGTACAATAAGTAATAGCGATATGAAAGCATCACTTACTTCTTTAAAGTAATTGTAAATCAGGTAGTTATATATCGACGGCTTGGCGGCGTTGTAAAGTCATAACGAAACAGTAATTTATTAGGGATTCTATAACCTTTTTACAAACCGATACCTCTGATGAAGCTTATTGCGCTTATATTTTTTATCACAACACACTTCTGGTTAAATGCCCAAGTAATCAACGTGGTTGAGCACGAATGGGAAGCAGATATAAAAGTCTTTTTTACGAGTCTGGAATGGAATGCAGATGTTGTAGTATTACCTACCAAATCTTTACATCACGCGCGAAACATTGAAGGACACTGGTATATTCGAAACCGCCAAGATGGACGAGATATTAACTGTATAAACATTTATTTGGTCAACAAAGCCGCTCTTTCAGATTTAAAAGTCTTTTTGACAGATGATGAAAGTAGAATCAACACCGAAAATATGTACAACGAAAAATTTAGGAGGAGAAAGCCTCGAAGTGTAGAAGCAGCGGACCAATAAATCTTATTAAACTACCATTGCAGCAGCACTAATATCAGATCTGCTTACGGCCAGGGCTATGTTGAGTACTTGCTCGAATTGTAAAGATCAAATACCTGTGTGGTCTTCAATTAATCAAATCCAGTAAATCGTTTGACTCTTTTTTCGCTTTAAGCAGGTTGTAAAATTTCAATTAAAACGAGCTCATTTTTACCGCCATTAAAAATACGCACCCTTTTTTCTTTTGGAATTTGAAACCCATTATTGGTCTCAATAAGCTCTATACCGTCTTTAAATTCTAAACCGAGGGTACCGCTTAACACAATTCCTTTAATTTCAAATGCGGCTTCAATAATTGGTTCAGTCCAGTTAGTAGGAGCATGCATTTTTATGAAACCTAATTCATCGGCTTGACTGTAATCGAACAAATACCTTTCGACATTATCTTGGATAACGATCTTATTGGGTTTAATGGAGCTTG
>Ga0209557_1000597_pt1 | contig 21130 bp, 20 predicted proteins | sample SaaInlV_120m_DNA_4_FD_184672 | JGI IMG/M metagenome (GOLD analysis project Ga0209557, IMG submission 184672) | Marine microbial communities from expanding oxygen minimum zones in the Saanich Inlet - Saanich Inlet SI074_LV_10m_DNA (SPAdes) (version 2) | ecosystem: Environmental > Aquatic > Marine... | reverse complement strand
AGATAGCAGATAGCAGATAGCAGATAGCAGATAGCAGATAGCATCACATTAAATTATGGTTTTATGGAAATGCTGACGCGGACCATTCATCTAAATATGGACTCTCATCCGAATAACCTCGGACTCAGTCAAACAGGGCATTCGATTGGCACCTGGGAGGGAGATACTTTAGTGGTTGATACCATTGGCTTTGCTGAAGGCTATTTGAATGGCAATGGTGCTAAACATAGTGAGGCGATGCATGTTGTTGAGCGTTTTTCTCTAAGCGAGGATGGCAATAGACTTGACCGAACATACCTTGTGTCGGACCCGCTTTACCTCGCCGCACCTTATGAAGGCAGTGACTTTGTGGTCAGAACTGATTTTCCATTTCAGGAATATGATTGCGAAGACCTAACTCAATAAATTTCGATGGGTTCCGGAAGTACTAACAGGGATGCGAGAAATTTTAGGCTCCGGAACATGCTTGCCGAATTACCTCGGCGGGTTTGGAGAGCTGGTCGAGTAGATATTCCTTAAAGCCCTGCTCATACTCTTGGGCTTGCAGGGCTTCTCTCATGCAATTGAGCCACATATCTCACTCAACTTCGGTAACCTCTAGGTGCGCATGAACCTGCGGAATGCTAATTCCGCCGTATTTTTCTTGATAGCGCTTGGGGCCTCCTGTCCAGGAACACAAAAATCTCGCAAGCTTATCTCGCGACTCTTCTTTATCTCCAGGGTGAGGGTGCCAGGACCAAATTCTCTGATAATCGGCGTTATCGCGCATATTGTCATAGAAAAGGTGTCCACCAGCTTTCTTATCCCCTCTTCACCGCCAGCGGCCTGAAAACTTGCATCTCCCCTGCCATATTGACTTTGTGAAATTTCCATCCTGTTACTCAATAGGTATTAATGGTCTAGATCATAGCGGTGAAAATAATATCGGCGAAAGAAAATTGGGGGTGATCTACTTTAGTCAAGGGGGCTATTATCTAAACCTTAGAGCCCCGCTTCAGCAGAGACTTGTGCAGATGGACCATTCCCAACCTCAACCGCTTGACCCAAACGACTGGCCCGAAGAGCTCTCTGGCATAGTTAAAGATATGCAGGGCGCACCCATTAATGTGCACAAACTGATGGCAAACAACCCTGCTCTGCTAAAGGCTTGGTGGGCATTTCGAAACCACTCTGTAAAGGGTGGCGCGCTAGGGCAGCGCAATGCTGAGTTAGTCATTCTGCGCGTCGCCGTTCAGATGAAAAGCTGGTACGAATGGGCGTCGCATGTGGATCGGGCCATACAAACAGGTCTGACTCTCGAAGAAATTAACTGCCTTCTTAAATCTGAATTCGAAGGAAATTTGTCGCCCGAAGAATGTTCGTTAATAAGAGCGGTGGACGAGCTTACTTCTGATCATCAAATCCGCACCGAGTCTCTTTCATTGCTCGAGAAGAATTATTCCAATCCGCAAATCATGGATTTGATCGCCATTCACGGTATGTATTTGATTTTGGGTGCCATGATCAATACCTGGGGTCTGGCTCTCGATGAAGTAGTGGCGGAAAGAATTTCCGGCATTACAGATGAAGCCAGCTTTTTAAGGGCGGCCGCAGCATTCAATCATTAGGCTAATTTTTTAGAGCTGATTCAAATTCCCGCTCTTACAACGTGCTGCCGCGTGATATCCGCAAGACTAGGAGTGCCGGCCTGCTGCATGGTGATACGCAGCTCCCGGTTGATCAAATCGAGCACTTTCTCAACACCTTCTTGCCCAAATGCGGTAAGGCCCCATAAATAGGGTCGGCCGATACAGACGCCATCTGCACCCAGGGCGAGGGCTTTAAATACATCTGTACCTCTTCGAAACCCGCCATCTACCAATACAGGAATGCGACCATTAATGGCTTCGGTCACTTCTGGGAGTGCGTCGATGGTCGCTCGGCGACTATCGATTGACCGACCGCCGTGATTTGATACCACCAAGCCATCCACACCATGCTCGAGCGCCAAACTCGCATCTTCAGCCGTGACAATGCCTTTTAATAGTAGCGGTAGATCAGTGAGTTCCTTCAGTCGATCGACAAATGCCCAATCCATCTGCGGGGCCAGCGAATTACTAATTCCAGAAAGATCTAATCCATCAAACATAGGCTTGCGGGCATAGCTGCCTTCGACCCCGGGCGTGTGACAAGCGAGACAGTCCGGATTTGTGGTGCGATGAAATCTATCAATGGCTTCACGATTACTGGCCGGCAAATCAACGGTCACTGCGATCACAGGACAGCCCGCCTCCTCGGCTCGACGAACCAAGGCCTGGGTAATATTCCAGTCCTCAGTTGGATAAAGCTGATACCACACAGGTTTTTGTCTTGCTTGGTTGACCTCTTCAACACTTGTGGTGGTCACAGTTGAAAGAAGCTGCAATGCATCCCTGCTCGACGACGCACGGGCCACTGCGAGTTCGCCCTCAGGATGAAACATGGTGTGGGTTCCGCAGGGCGCAATTCCAATGGGTGAAGCGTATTGAGTGCCCAGAAAGTTTGTTCGAAGATCGATATTTCTGACATCCACTAATCGTCGTACTCGGATTTGCCAGTGCTCAAACCCTTCTCTGTTCGACTCCACCGTATCATTGCCATCAACGCCCATGGCCATATAGGTGAAGTGCGCGTCCGTTAGTTTCGCTTTGGCAATTGGCTCGAAGTCGAACAGATTAAACATGTCGGTTATTTCAGCGACAACCTCGTCGCTCGCCATGCCGATTTCCTGGGCAAGCGCCCTACTGGAGAGGGTCAGCGCCGGGCTAGCGGCAAGGTAGAAAAGAAAGGCTCTGCGCGAATGTAGATCGTCCATTGCTTGTCCCCCGAAAAATCTTCTGAACAATAACGCTGCCATTTCATTAGAACAAGCCAATTCAAGCAAAATCCTCTGGGGCCGAGTTTCTTGGTCAGCTACTCAAGATTCCATTATGCTGCTCATTGAATTTGGGGGAGAGATTGTTATGCAAAGATCAGAAATAGCTTGTCGGCTGCTGGGCCTCGCGCTTGTGCTCACATTAACCGGATGCGTGTCTAGCACCGGGCCAAGCTTTGAATATATTCACCTTCCCGGAACCGAGCCAGCAGCGGGCGCTAATATGCCCTTCACCTCTGCGATAGGCGTGGGTACAGGCCGAATCGTATTTCTATCAGGTATTACCGGAGCACCGGTACCCCACAGCCATCCCCATATTCCAGCCGAATTTGATCATGTGAATTTCGACCCAGAGGCTCAGGCCATCGAAGTGATGGAACGCTTGAAAGAAACGGTAGAAGCAGCCGGCGGTACAATGCAAGACATCGTCAAGGTGACCCGTTATGTGCGCGACATTGGCGCCAATCAGGATGTGATTAATGCAGTCATGAATCGCTACTGGGGACCAAACCATCGGCCAGCCAGCACCTCAGTGGAGATTGTGCGACTCGCTACCGATCCTCGCTTCATTCTTGAAGTGGATGCAATCGCGGTACTTCCCTAACAAGTCATTTTTCTATTTCGTCTCCACCTAGCTTATGTCTAGCCTAAACCGCATCAACGGAGCCAAGGTATTTTTTGCTGCCGCCTTCCTCAATGCCTTTGTGGATCTCGGTCATAAGATCACTATCCAAAATACGATCTTCAAGATCTATGACGGCAGCACTCAGGTTGTATTAACGGCGGCCATAAACGCGTTGATTCTGCTGCCTTTTATTTTCCTATTTGTGCCCGCCGGCAAAATCAGTGACCGATACCCTCGTCATCGAGTCATGCAGATTTCTGGTTGGATGGCCGTGGCCCTGACTCTGGCTATCGCCGTCTGCTATCACATGGGCTGGTTTGTCACTTCCTTCGTCATGACTTTCCTGCTGGCCGCTCAGTCTGCAATTTATTCACCTGCAAAAATCGCCTACTTAAAATCTCTCTTTGGCACTGAGAACCTAGCCCGCGCAAATGGTGCAGTTCAGTCCATCGCCATCGTTGCCATTCTTGCGGGAACCTTTGCCTTTTCCATTTTGTTTGAACGATTTTTTGCTGAGGCAACCACCACTGGCGAGACGCTTCGACAGGTTGCCGGGATTGGCTGGATGCTCGTGGCCGGGGCGCTAATTGAGCTCGCCTGCCTATACCGACTGCCCAACCTGAAAGTCATAGAGAATGCCCTGAAAGAGAAAAGCGAAGGAGAGACTGGGCTTCCCGTCGGCAAACCCATGCAAACGGTTTTCAAACGCCCCATTATGGCTAAGTCAATTTTGGGCATCAGTCTGTTCTGGGGAATCGGCCAGGTCATGCTGGCGGCATTCCCCGCTTTTGCCGAAATGCGCACCGGGGTCACCAACGCAGCTATGGTGCAGGGCGTTCTAGCCATGTCTGGTATTGGTATCGCCATTGGCGCTGGAATCGCTGGCCGAGTATCCAAAAACTACATCGAGACCGGATTGATACCGCTCGGCGCACTGGGGATTTGTCTGACCCTCTGGGCCATGCCCTTTGCCAATAGCTTGCAACACTTTGCCCTGCTTCAACTCTTTATGGGAATTTGCGGTGGCATGTTTTTAATTCCGTTGCACGCCTTGGTTCAGTTCCACGCTGACGAGCGAGAACTGGGCGGAATTATTTCGGTTCGCAACCTCTTTTCCAACCTCGCCATGCTGGCATTTTTATTGTCCACAATTGCGCTGACTTATCTGGGGTTCGGAGAGCAACTTCTTCTGGTAGCCCTAGCTGTAGTTGCGCTGGCCGGAACCCTCTATACGGTGGCGAACGTACCGCAAAGCCTCACCCGCTTTAGCGTCGCGACGCTGATGCAGCAGCGCTATCGACTCACGGTTCAGGGAGTTAAGAATATTCCTGCGACAGGTGGCGCTCTGTTGCTGGGCAACCACATTAGCTTTGTCGACTGGGCCATGATCCAGATCGCCTCACCACGCCCGGTGCGCTTTGTGATGGCCAAGATCTATTACAACCGCTGGTATCTAAAATGGATTCTCAAACGCTTTGGCTGCATTCCAATTCAAGCCGGCCCATCCAGCAAAGCTTCTCTTGAAGCCGTTGCTGACGCCCTGGTCGCCGGAGATATTGTCTGCCTGTTTCCGGAAGGCTCGCTGACACCTAATGGCCAAATGGGAGAGTTTCGACGCGGCTACGAAACGGCCTGCCGACTTACCGAAAGCGACATCCCCATCGTTCCCTTCTATCTGCAGGGTCTTTGGGGCAGCCGTCATTCAAGGTCTTCCGAGAGCTTCAAAAACTCTCGCGCCATTCCAGGCAAAAGAGATGTAGTGGTCACTTTCGGTAAAGCTCTGCCCAGCGATACGCCACCAGATCTTTTAAAGCGAAAAGTCGCTGAGCTTTCGGTGCAAGCCTGGCAACACTATTCTGATTCTCTGCCCAATCTCGCCGTTGCCTGGGTCGACAAGGCGAAAGCCATGGGCGGCAGTAATGCTATTCACGATGATTTATCCGGCAGTCTATCCGCACATCGGGTTCTGACGGGGGCGACGCTGATGTCGCGACGTATAACCCAGCTTTTTCCCGGCCAGAATGTTGGGCTCGCCCTACCCTTTAGCGCCGGCGGTGTGCTGGCTAATATGGCGACTCTGTTGGCGGGCAAAACACTGGTGAATCTCAACTACACCGCCAGTGCCGAAGCGCTGCAATTTGCCTGTAAGGAAACCGGCATCACCAAGGTGCTGACGGCAAGGCGGTTTGTCGACAATTTGCACAAACGTGGCATTGAGCTGTCGGAGTTACTGCCCGATCAGGAACTGATCTATCTGGAAGATATGCGCGAAGGCTTTAGCAAAGCGGAATCTCTCGCCACCCTGCTGCAAGTGAAATTGTTGCCAAGCGGATTGCTGAAAAAACTGATCTGCGTGAAACCTGAGTCAGATACCGCCGCCATTATTTTCTCCAGCGGCTCGGAGGGCTTGCCCAAAGGCATTCAGCTTTCTCACAAGAATTTTATGGCCAACGTCAAACAAGCTGCAGACGCTCTGCAGCCCGATAGCGATGACGTCATGATGGCTAGTCTTCCGCTCTTCCATGCTTTTGGACTAACTGCCTGTCAATTTTTGCCTCTGATCGAAGGCGTGCCCTTGATCTGCCAGCCCGATCCAACCGATGTCGTTTCGGTATCCAAGGCCATCGCCAAATACAAAGCCACCATCATGTTTGGCACCTCAACATTCCTGCGCTTCTACTGCCGCAATTCCAAAGTCCATCCATTAATGCTCGACAGCATGAGGCTAGTGGTCGCTGGAGCAGAAAAACTTTCAGCCGATGTTCGAGAAGCTTTTGAACTGAAGTTCAAAAAACCAATATACGAAGGCTACGGCATGACCGAATGCTCACCTGTCGTGGGCTGTAACTTGCCTGACCAACTTGATGACAAGCGCTGGAAAGTTAAGACGTCCAATAAAGTGGGCACCATTGGGCAACCTCTACCGGGAACTAGCATTCGTATTGTCGACCCGGAATTTTTCGAAGAGCTAGCCACCGGCGAAGAAGGCATGGTGGTAGTCGCCGGGCCTCAGGTAATGACCGGCTATCTCAACGCACCGAAAAAATCCGCTGAAGTGCTGATCGAACAAGAAGGTATTCAATGGTACGTCACTGGAGACAAGGGCCGGCTAGATGAAGACGGCTTCCTTACCCTAATCGACCGCTATTCACGTATGGCAAAACTCGGCGGCGAGATGATTAGTCTCGGCGCGGTGGAGCAGCTGGTGCGCCCTGCTCTGCTCGATCAGGGCTACAGCGGGGATATTGTTGCCACCAGCGTGGAAGACAAGCGCAAAGGTGAACGTCTGGTTGTTTTGCTAGACGAAGAATTCAACCAAAAAACGGTAATCGACTACCTAAAGAAATCCAAAGCCAATGCCCTAATGCGCCCAAGCGCATGGATTCAGGTGGAAGAGATCCCCAGACTGGGTGCAGGCAAAGTAGACTTTCAGAGAGCGAAAAAATTAGCTGCAGAGCTTAGTTGAGCAAGATTCGGGTCGATGCATCTGTCGAATTAACTGATACTCCCTCCCATGTCAGATTATGAACGCATCGCAAAAGCCATCGACTTTCTCGTTGAGAATGCCGAATCTCAACCAAGCCTGAAAAAAATTGCAGCTAGCGTTCATCTGAGTCCTTTTCATTTTCAGCGACTCTTCTCCAATTGGGTCGGCGTTACGCCCAAACGCTTTTTACAAACGCTAACAGTTGAACGAGCTAAAGAGCTCTTGGCCCTCTCAGAACCTCTTGAGGTAGTTTCTGATGCGGTAGGGTTAAGCACCAGTTCTCGACTGCATGATCACTTTATTCAGCTTGAGGCGGTTACTCCGGGTCAATATAAAAGCGCTGGCTTGGGGTTGGAAATCCTATTCGGAATTCACCAAACGATTTTCGGCGATTGCCTGATCGCTGCGACGGATCGTGGCATTTGCAAGCTGGCTTTTGTAGATGCTGGAGACATCGATGAGGAGCTTTCCACCCTGCAGCGACAGTGGCCGGAAGCCAATATCAGCGAAGATCAGCAGAGCACGGCTGAGATGGCGAAAGTCATTTTCCATTCCGACCAAAATGCGAACCGGCCTATTTCGCTACAGGTCCGTGGGACAAATTTTCAGGTGATGGTTTGGCGCGCCTTAATGCAAATTCCCCAAGGGAGGTTACAAAGCTATTCCGGTATCGCTGAGGCTATCGGAAAGCCTTCCGCAACCCGCGCTGTGGGCACGGCAATTGGCGCCAATCCCATTGCCTTCTTAATCCCCTGCCATCGAGTTGTCCGACAGAGTGGCGCTATTGGTGGATATCGCTGGGGAGAAACTCGCAAGCATGCAATACATGCTTGGGAGTCTGCACAAACTAGTTAAGAGTCGTTTTACTTTTTAACGCATTTTGCAACAACAAAACTTTCAGCCTGGATTTGGTTTCTGCGTCTCTGCAATTCAACTCCTCAAGACTGACAAGATGATTTTCAAGCAGATAGGCAAGGCGTTCCTGATCGACTGTCATTTGAACCGAGATCCGGGATTTCATCTGAAGAGCTCCGAAGCATCATTTCCTTCAAATGATAATGATTCTCATCTAGAAAATAAAGCCTTGATCCAAAAAGTATCAGTCATACCAGTTGGCGAACTCTGAAGGCTGCGCCCTGGGCGTGCGATATTGATTCACCGGTGCTTCTGCGTCTTCATAGCCCAGCGCCATTCCGCAAACCACCTTGAGAGATTCATCGAGTTCCAGCACATCTCTAACCACCTGAGGGTATTCCGCCAAAGCGGCTTCTGGACAGGTCGCTAACCCCATATCGACAGCCGCGATCATCAGAGTTTGCATGTACATGCCGGTGTCCATAAAAGAACCCGTAGCCAAGCTACTGTCGAGAAAGAACATCAGCAAAACCGGTGCATCAAAGGCGCGATAGTTGCGCCTCCATTGTTCACGTCGGCGCTCCCTGTCTTCTCTTTTTATATTCAGAGCTTGGTAGAGCTGGGCACCGCAGTCGACCCGCCGCTTTTTGTAGGTTTCGTTCCACTCAAGAGGGTAATACTGAAAATCCTTCTCAAAACTTTCTCCCGACGCGAAGGCATCCTCGAATCCTTGTTGCAGTTTAAGCTTGGTTTTCCCGCGGATAACCGCAACCTGCCAAGGTTGGGTATTGGCTCCAGATGGGGAGCAACTTGCCAAACTGAGCAATTCCGTGACCTGTTCGTCAGTCACTCCTTTATCTAGGTAGGCTCGGACTGACTTGCGATTTTTAATGGCTTCTTGGGTATTCATAGGTGACTCTAGTCGGAATACAGGTTTACTTAGGGCAAAAAAAAGCCCGTCCCTTAATACTTCTTTGGAACGGGCTATTTTTGTCGGACTTATTAGGCCTTATCAAGAGCCTGCGTAATATCCGCAATAATGTCATCCACATGCTCGATACCCACGGATATGCGCACCAAATCCTCAGAAACACCTGCCGTAGCAAGCTCTTCTGGGTTTAGCTGTCTGTGGGTAGTAGAGGCTGGGTGACAGGCCAGCGACTTGGCGTCACCGATATTTACCAGTCGCAGAATCATCTCCAGCGCATCGATAAAACGAGCGCCTGCTTCCGCACCGCCGCTAATACCAAAGCTCAAAATTCCTGAAGCTTTGCCGCCAGTAATTTTTTCGCAAGTGGCTTTGTGTGGGCTGTCTGCCAAGCCAGCATAGTTAACCCATTCAACTTTAGGGTGCGCCTGTAAGAACTCGGCAACCGCTTGGGCATTGTCACAATGCCTTTCCATTCTCAGGCCCAAAGTCTCAAGTCCCTGCAAAATCTGGAATGCATTCATTGGCGAAAGTGCAGCGCCAGTGTTACGCAGCGGAACCACTCGGCAACGACCAATATAAGCCGCTGGCCCAAGAGCTTCGGTATAAACCACGCCGTGATAGGAAGGGTCGGGCTCATTCAACATGGGGAAGCGTTCTTTATTCGCGGCCCAGTCAAACTTACCAGAATCGATAATAATTCCACCGATGCTGGTGCCGTGACCACCGATATATTTGGTCAAGGAGTGAATCACAATATCGGCGCCCAGCTCGATTGGCTTACACAGATAAGGCGTTGCCACGGTGCTATCCACAATCAGAGGGATACCATGTTTGTGAGCAATCTCTGCAAGCTTTTCCAGATCAACAACGTTGCCAGCTGGATTGCCGATGGTTTCACAAAACATCGCTTTGGTGTTTTCGTCGATATGGGCTTCTAAACCTGCATAGTCATCATAGGAAGCCATGCGGACATCAACACCCTGCTTAGGCAGTGTGTGGGCAAAGAGGTTATAGGTGCCGCCATAAAGTTGAGTGGTGCTAACAATATTAGAGCCCACATCAGTGATGCACTGAATAGCATAGGTGATGGCAGCCATACCTGAAGCCAAGCCCAAACCTGCAATTCCACCTTCCATCGCTGCCAAACGTTGCTCAAGAACGTCCGTGGTGGGATTCATAATGCGGGTATAGATGTTTCCCGGAACCGCCAAATTAAATAGATCCGCACCATGCTGGGTGTTATCGAATGTATAAGAAGTAGTCTGATAAATGGGCACAGCCGCCGCTTTGGTGGTGGCTTCAGATTCATAACCCTGATGCAAAGCAAGTGATTCAAGCTTCATTGTTCCCCCTAGGATGTTTTTAGCGCTGGTTATCTTGGACTAAAACTTCAAGAAATACATCAGTGCTTAGTTAGTCGTCTTTGGAAAATTCGCCAGCTATCTGAATCCGGATAGTTATGTCCTGCTCGTTAGTATTGTCGAAAAACCAACCGTGAATTCCAGTGAATGGTGACCTAAAGAACCCCTGCCCATATCCACCAGCTGCCTTTCTGTAATACATAAGCTCACCTAGCTCTCCTTCTACTCTCGGCTTGTGGCCATGAAATTCAGTATAGATATTCTGAGCTGTTTGAGCAGTTGTTGTCTCATCTTCAACAAGCTCCCATCTGTAGATAATGGCTTTACCCATATCCATATCCACCTTGGTCTCAATCCAATCTAAACCAGGCACTACCACCTCAAAAGCTTCCATGTTGAAATTATTGGTATCAGCATAAACACCGGCTGGCATCGGCAGCACCATCCAATCCCCTTCAATTTCATATTCTGGTTCAGGTTCTGGCAGAAGCTGCGCTTGCCCTCCACAGGAGCTGAGCAATATAGAAAATAAAATTGTGCAAACGAATTTCATGGTTCCCCCAATGGTCCAGGAAAATAAAAGATAAGGATTATTTTTTCTCAGTTCTTAGGGATTAAACGACGTATACCCAACCATGTCCCTGTTATTGAACCAGCTGTAACTCCGCCCAGAGTCAACCAGAGCAAAATATCCCAAAGGGGCCTCTGGCGAATAAAATTATTGAAGTCGAGACTATGTAATCCATTGAAGAGCCAGCGATTCCATTGGCGGGGTTTGGTGATGTAGTAGTTGAGCTCACCGCTCACACCATCTAAGTATGCGCGCTCACCGTCTTCATAAACCACCCGATAGGCCGGTAACGCGGGATCGGTTCGACGTGAGTAATAATAGGAATCTTCTCTCTCTATCCAGCCCTGCTGCTCAATGGACATTTGAGGTCGAACTCGTTGAGCTATATCAGGGAAGTATTGCGGGTCTCGAAGTTGCGGCTGCCATGTCGATGGATTGTAGGCCGTCCTTCCACCATCCTTGTCTTCAGCCACGGCCCCCAGCTGACCATCAGCCAAGGAATATTCGATGTTAACGACGTCCTCTGGAAATTCAGCGTTTTCGAGTGCCCTAATGCTCGCCCGAATATTTGCATCAAAGATAAAGGGCGCGCCCTGAGCTATTGAGCGTTCCAGGTTGGTACTGCGCCCTTGCAACGCCGTGAAGGGTTCAACGGAAAGCAGACCGCTGATTAACCAGGTGAGAGTAAGCAACCCAAAGATCAAACCAATATAGTGGTGCCAAAGCCCCCAACCTCTGAAGGGCGAAAGCGAACCGGGCTTTTTAAAGTTCAGGTATTTGATCGCGACATAGATGCCTGTAATGGTTAGAAACAGGCTTAGACAGGTAAGTACAACAACAACCCAAAACCAAACTTGGGTATTGGATCGCAGAATCTGTGGATAGAGCCAATGGATGACGGCGCCAACCCAATTCCAGCCGCGCTCTACCCGGGTGGAATCCATGACAACGTCCCCACTTAAGCTAGAGACATAGAGAAGCGTGCCGCTGCCATCTTGAGACTCGTAGAGATAGAAGGGCCGCAACGGATCGTAGAAGCCGGTAAAGGTCCACTGGTCCCTCTCTAACATTCCTAAAAACTCAAGGTCAGAGCCAAGGCCGCTCTCTTCGCTAAACTGCATTGCATTTGCATCTGCCTGCGCCTGAGTAATTTCAAATACGTATTCGCTATTAGTCAGGTCAATGCCGTATTGGCTACCAAATTGGCCAGCGAGAAAGAGCATTGGTCCAGACGGCCACATGGCCACTCTGGCTCCGCTGATATCAATGTCAGAAAACTCATCCAGAGTGGGAACGCTGCAGCAGAGGGAAAGATCCAGTTGAGGCGAAGCCTGCAAACGCTCGGCCTCGCTCACAGCCGGGTAAGGCACATACATCATGACAAAGCCGCTCAGACACCAGAGCGTGACTACCAAACCAAGCCCAATGCCAAAATAGCGATGAAGAAGAAAAACAATGCGGCTAAAACTGATCAAGTCTGTGTCTAAAATTTGCGTGGCTTCGAACTCGTATTATCGCAGAGACTGCAGCAACAGTTCCTGAAATTTCTTTCGCTGTCAGTGGTACCATTGATCAGAGTCAAACGAACACTTCGATAAATCACTTCAATCCCGGCGATGGAAACAAATCCTCCAAAAGACGAAATTCAGCAGCAAGTAGAACAAATTGTTTCTGCTGGTGCTCTGGGCAAATCCGAGGCCTACCCGCGCCTGCTGAGATATCTTGGGGAAAAGGCGCAAACTGGTAAATCGGTGAAGGAGATCGAGATTGCCATCGATGTCTTTGGTCGCGACGAAACCTTCGATGTTACTCAAGACTCCTTGATCCGCGTTTATATCCACAAACTTCGGCAAAAACTCGACAATTTTTATAACACGACCGATGCCACTTATGCCGAACGTCTGGTAATCCCCAAGGGCAGCTATTTATTGCAGCTGCAGCGCAATCAAACCCAGCAAGAGTCAACTCCAGACTCTAAGTGGCGGCCGAACAAACGCATCGCGGCTGTCGTGATATTAAGCATGGCGGTTGCATTGCTGGGCCAGCTTGGCCTGAGTTACTTTTTATCGCAGCTGCAAACCAGCGATGCAGCTATCGCCTCTCCTCTTTGGTCACCCTTATCTGAATCAAATAATCAGCTATTGGTGGTGGTCGGTGACCAGTTTATCTACTCTCAGGTAACAGAAGAATTTGAGCAGTTGCGGGAGATTCGAGACTTCTCTATTGCCAGCCCAGATGATTTCCAACAGAGACTAAACTCTGATCCGGATTTTGCATTGCGCTATCGAGACTTTGGGGTGCGCTACTTGCCCAGCGCTCTTGCGCCTGTGCTCAAAGATTTTTCTGAATTCGGCTCTGGTATCCCAAATTGGCAAGTGGTTCTGGCCTCTCAGATTGACGAGCAGGACCTCAGCGATTTCAACATTCTCTATCTGGGATATTTCACGGCCTTGAATAAATTGACAGACCTCGCCTTTGAAAATTCCTCACTGCAATTGCACCCCAACGGTAGTCTCTTGATTCAAGAGGAAACTGGCGAAGTGTTTGTCGGGACTGGCCAGCTAGGCAGCGGGTATCGGGATAGGTATCTAGACTATGGTGTCTTTCGTAAGGTCAGCCTAGAATCAGGCAACACCGCTTTTCTGCTGATGTCGGCCCGAGATCCCGGTCTTGAGAATCTTGCCTCTTTTGTATTTTCAGACGAAGGGACGGCAGAAATCATCTCCCGACTAGACAATCGTCAGGAAGATTTTGAAATTTTATTGGAAGTCTCCGGAACCGGAGAGGACGATCTAATTAGTCAGATACGACTGACACAGCAATAACAGAGGAAGCTTCTCTCACCTGGGAAATTTCCTGTTTTTCTATGCCAAGAAGATCACAGCGATCGCTGCAATAAAGCTCACCATCCACTTCGATGCTGAGAATGCGGCCAACGGTTTCACCAGAGCGAGCGGGGTAAGCCGTAAATACTACAGAGGCTCCAGGATTCAACATATCAAAGCGCCAACCTGAACGGGTTAGTACTACCCTACTTTGACCTTCAAGAATCCAGTCGCTGCTCTCTCCTTCTTCTTCAACTGTCACTACCAAATAGGAGTGCGGATCAAGCAAGGAGAAGTTTTTAACAATACCTTCTTTAACAACAATGGCCTCGTCATCAATTAGGTAGTGAACTTCCATCGCATGGTGCGCGACAACCAGACTACTAAAGCCTAGTAATAGCAGCGCAAAGCTATTTCGGATCTGTTTCACAAACATCATTGATAAAGGATAACTCATTAGGGTCGGCGATTCTGACACATCTCAGCTATCCTGTTCTAATCTTTATTAGTTAAGAAGCTTTAAACAAAGCTGCTTACAAATCCTTATTTGTAGGCACGTTAACGCCACGTTAACGTTGAATAACTGTTCCTAACTACAGCTTTGCATCATCGAACCTTAGTATCCCGGCCATACAAAATTCCACTCAAAGTAAAAGTAGAAAGCAAAGGAAAAATTCGACAAATGAACAAGATGATTCGAAGCTCACTCATTCTGAGCATCGCCGCCAGCTCAACAGGCTACGCCCAAAATCAAGAAGTCCAGGTTGAAGACGTACTCGTCTTCGGGCGATCTTTGGAGCAAATTGGCAATGCCGAAGCGGCCAGTGAAGGCACGGTTGGTGGAGCGGACTTAGCGGTTCGTCCGCTTTTGAAAGTAGCCGAACTTCTGGAAGCAGTACCCGGAATGGTTGCAGCACAGCATTCAGGTTCCGGTAAAGCGAACCAATACTTTATGAGAGGTTTCAACCTCGACCACGGCACCGACTTCACTACCTACATTGATGATGTGCCTTTTAATCTGCGCTCCCATGGCCATGGCCATGGCTATCTGGATGTAAATGGCTTGATACCAGAAACTGTTGACCGTATCGACTACCGCAAAGGTACCTACCGCGCCGATAGCGGTGATTTCTCAATGGCTGGCTCGGCCTTCATGAGCACCATCGACCATCTAGACGAATCCTTTATCGCGCTCGAGACGGGAGACTATGACTGGCGACGAATCGCCGGCGGAACCACCATTAATCTTGGTAGCGGTGAGTTGACCACCATTGCGGAAGCGAAATCCTACAACGGCCCTTGGGCGCTGGAAGAAGATCTGGACCACAAAGCAATCTGGAGCAAATATATTCAGGAAACCAACTTCGGAACCCTCAGCGCATCCATTTCTGGCTATAGCGCTACCTGGGCACCGACTGAGCAAATCCCCGAAGACGCCATTGGTACAGCCGATTGTGAAGACGAATTCTGCTCTCTTGATCCTAGCGCTGTCGGCGAGACGGATCGCTGGATCGGGACACTTCAAGTTCAGGGAGATGATTGGCGCGGCACGCTCTACGCCCAATACTACGATTGGGAAATGAGCTCAGATGCCACCTACGATCTCGATCCACAGATCAATCAATTTGACGAACGCACCATATTTGGCGGCCGCTACGAAAAGGGCTATGAAATTCAAGAACAACTATCCGCCACCTCTGGCGTGGAATTCCGCTACGACGACATCAGCGAAGTGGGCGTTTCCAATTTTGACGATAACGGCAACTTTGTTTCCGAAAACGGACGCAATGCAATTGAAGAGGCTTCTTTTTCGGCCTACTCCGAACTCAATTATCAAGCCTCTGACAGGCTGCGTTTTTTGGGAGGCTTACGCGCCGACTACTACAGCTTTGACGTCAGCGATCTGAATAGCATCAGCGAAGAAGGTTCTGAATCCGATTCCATCATCTCACCCAAGCTGGGAGTTGCCTACCGTATTTCTGATGAGGTAGAGAGCTACGCAAACTGGGGACGAGGTTTTCACTCTAATGACGCCCGTGGCGTTGTAAATGACACCGATCCCGTAGAAGGTTTGGTAAAAGGCGAAGGTTATGAAATGGGTGTTCGTTATGAATCTCAAGAGGTGAAGCTTACAGCAACTCTCTGGTGGTTGAATCTGGACAGTGAACTCAGCTTTGTTGGCGACTCCAACTCGGTGGAGCCAAAGGGTGGATCGGAACGTGATGGATTTGAACTTGTGGCCTTCTGGAGTCCGGTTGAATGGTTGGCCGTTGATGCAGTCTACGCGCAAAGCGACGCTCGCTTTACCGACCCGGACGTACCTAGCGAGATCTACGTGGATGGAGCGGTAGAAAGCGCAGGCCAACTTGGTATTACGGCGCATCTGGAAAACTGGGAGTTAAGCTCCAGACTGCGATTCCTCGGTGAGTATGCGCTGGTCCCCGATAATTCAATTCGCACAGGCTCGACCACTTCGCTCAACCTGCGCGCTGCCCGCGAATTCAACAACTTCACTCTCTATGGTGAACTAATCAACGCTACTGACGAAGACAACAAAGATATCGTTTACTACTACGAAACCAACGTGAACGGGAACGATTACGAAGGGCGTGTAAGCCGCGCTGGTCATCCACGTACAGTTCGACTGGGTGTTAAATTCGAATTTTAGATTGACATAATGGACCTCTAACCAAAGGACAGCCCCTGACTCACCAGGTGCTGTCTTTTTTAGTTATTAAATCGCCTCAATTTCCACCAGTGAGCACTCAGCTGCAGCTAATCGGTTAAACTTGTGTCGACTTTTTAAACTAATGATTTAGACCTTCAATCCTATGGCAGCAAAGCCAAAAAAATCTAGCGACAACACCATCGCCCGAAACAAAAAGGCGGGGCACGACTATTTCCTGGAAGAGAAGATAGAGGCTGGTCTTGAGCTGGAAGGATGGGAAGTCAAAAGCTGCCGCGCTGGAAAAGTGCAACTGACCGACACCTACGTTTTTATCCAGAATGGAGAAGCATTTCTGCTGGGAACCCAATTCACTCCACTGAATACCACTTCTGCACATACCTCTGTGGACCCGGGGCGCACCCGCAAACTCCTGCTTCATCGCAAGGAGATTAACCGTCTAAAAGCAGCTATCGAGGCAAAAGGCTACACCTTGCTCTGCACGTCCTTATTCTGGAAGGGACATCTTGTTAAAGCTCAAATAGCCCTAGGGAAAGGCAAGGCCCAGCACGACAAACGTGACGCCAAGAAAGAACAAGATTGGAAAAGACAAAAGCAACGCATTTTGAGCAGCACAAGTAAGCAAGGCTGAATTCACACAGACTGCCTCAATTCAGGCTTAGCGAATTTGCTCTTAATAGCCTAACAAAACCTCCCTCCAAATCGCTTCTGAACCGCCACCCGAATTAATTTGCGGGGGTCGATACAAAATCCTTGCAAATGATAATGGTTATCATTAACATCCCTTTTATCTTGTTGATAATGATTATCAACTGCATTAACCAATTATTTGAAGTATGGAATGGAAATGAAAAACCCCCTCTTATCTGGTCGCACTAGTTGCGCCATCTTTCTTTTAGGATTCACAAATCTAACACTTGCCCAAAACGTTCAACCTGGCCTGGAAGAAATGTGGGAACTGATTCAACAGCAGCAAGCCCAGATAGAGGCCTTGCAACAAGAGCTAGGCCAACAAGAAGAGCAAATCGAAGAAAACACTTTAATCGCAACTACTGCGATTGACGCCGCAGAGACTTTTTCTGACCGCGGCGATAGCAACCAGTGGTATGACCGTGTCAGCCTAGGTGGTTATGCCGAGCACCACTACAACATGGTTGATGAAGGCAGCGACACAATAGATGCGCACCGCTACGTTCTTTTTATCGGCAATAAGTTTAGCGATGAACTGCGATTTTTCTCCGAGTTTGAGTTGGAACATAGCCTTGCTGGAGATGGCAAACCTGGAGAGGTTGAGTTGGAGCAAGCCTTTATTGAATGGCAATACAGTAACAACCATCGTCTCACTATGGGGCAATACCTGTTGCCCGTCGGCATCCTCAACGAAACCCATGAACCCGACACCTTTTACGGTGTAGAGCGCAACTTGGTGGAATCTGAAGTGGTGCCTTCAACCTGGTGGGAAACCGGAATTATGTTCTCTGGAGAAATTACTCCGGGGCTGACTTACGACGCTGCGATGCACTCGGGATTGCAGGTTGAAAACTTTCGAATACGCAGCGGCCGGCAAAAGTCTGCTCTGGCGACTGCGGACAACCTGGCTTACACCGGTCGCCTCAGATACACGGGTGTACCAGGGCTAGACCTCGCGGTGTCCGTGCAGCTTCAAACCGATATTGCTCAAAGCACGCTCGCTGAAGAAGCCTCCGCAACTTTGACTCAAGCCCATCTGATCTATCAGAAAAATGACTTTTCTCTGCGCGCGCTATACGCCAGCTGGGATATAGACAACGCAGAATTTGAAGCCAATGGTTCAGATCAACCCTCGGGTTGGTTTATAGAACCCTCTTACAAACTAAGCGACAAGCTTGGTATCTTTGCCCGCTATTCTGAAGTTGACCCCGCAAGAGGCGATAGACCAACACAACTTACCGAGCGCGTTGACTACGGTGTGAACTATTGGCTGCATCCAAGAGTCGCCATTAAGGCTGACTATCAAGATTCTCTGGAAGACGGATCTGATGCAGTAAATCTTGGCATAGGCTGGTCGTTCTAAAGGGCTTACTTTGATAAGAATATTCGCTAAGGCATCACGATACGCCGCCCTGCTCTTAATGAGCTGGGCGGTTTTCGGTTGGGCGCAAATTGGTGTTTACACTACTCTGGACGAAGTGCTGCAAGAGGCATTTCCAGAGGTCGAACCCGAGCAACAGACCCTATGGCTTACCAAAGAAACCAAGAGTCAATTTAAGGATGAACTCGGTTTCGAGATCCACGGCCTACGGCAAAGATATTGGGTAGGCGAAGAGCGGACGTTGTGGATACTTGAGGAAATAGGCAAAGAATATCCCATCACCTTTGCCTACCTTGTAGAAGAGGACCGAGTTCTCTTCGCTCAGGTAATGGAATACCGTGAAACTCGGGGCGGCGAAATCCGCCACGCTTTTTTCCGCCAACAGTTTGATGGCATCCGTTTGAAGGAAAGCAAGCTCGACCGCCGCATCGACGGCATTACCGGAGCAACTTTGTCAGTAAATGCCATGAGAAAAATGGCAAAGCAGGCTCTATGGCTTCATCGAGAAGCCACTAATCAAAGCTGATGTAATGATTGCCAAAAGCCTCTCAAGCTTCGTTCGACGATGGCATGTTCGCATTGGGTTAAGCACGGCAATCGTGCTGATAATGCTTGCGACAACAGGTATTTTGATCAATCACGCACAATCACTCTCTTTGTCTGAAACGCGAATTCCTTCTTGGTTAGCGGTCTGGTCTTACAACCTCAAAGAAAACGACATAGAGACTATTCGGCTTGGTGAAATCGAAGCCAAAACCGATGGCGTCGAACTCTGGGTATCAGCCGATGGTGTGACGCACACTTCAAGCTGTTCTGAAAACCTCATTGGTGCTCGTCGCTTTGCCGAAGAGATTTGGGTTGCTTGTGAAGAGCAGATTTCTATCTATCTGGTTGAAACGGGTACGCCAGAACTCGTCGAACAGATAAATACTTATTCGGGTCTACCGAATCCGATAAGTCGATTTGGAGCCTGTAATCTCGCACCCTGCGTGGAATCTCAATCTCAACTTTTCAGATACTCGCAACTGCAATTCAACTGGCAGATTGCCGAGGCTGAAGATGGTATGTTTTTTTGGTCAGAAGAGCCGCAAACCAGCAAAGCGTTCATCGTGCCGCTCGAGCTGAACTGGCATCGCTGGTTGCTTGACCTGCACTCGGGTCGTTTGTTTGGCAGTGTCGGAGTTTTCGTCGTAGATCTCACAGGCATTGCACTGCTGATATTAGTCACTACGGGAATAATTCGCTGGCTAAGGATTCGAGGAAAAAGGAAATGCTGAAAAGGACTAACAAAAAAAGGGCCGCAGATGCGGCCCTTTTTTCTATCAGCTAACTGGAACTAAACAATCGCCATAATATCGCTTTGGATATTCCCGATAATACGGCTAATGGTTGTGCCGCGCAGCGTACCAATTACACCCTGCTTCCTTAGGGGCGCGATCATGACGATATCCGCTTTTACTTTGCGCGATACCTTAGGCAGGACTTCACTGATGGGGCCGGCAATCACATGTACATTAGAATTTGGCACTCCCGTCATCTTCATAATCTTGGTGCGATCCGGAAACTTGGCAGAATCCTGATAGGCGTTTACGTAGTGCACTTCGGCACCGTAAATTTTTGCCAACGCCTTGGCCTGAGCGATAGTTCGCTTGGTTCGCTCATCAAAGGCTGGATCCTGAGTTTTGATACCGGCGAGAATAACGTCTCGCTGCTCACGATCATCCTTACGTGGGTGAATCAAAGAAATGTTCACCTTGGATGTCCTAAGTAGCTTCCAAATTTCATCCGTCAACACGCGGTTACCGTCTTCATCTTGATAGACGGGCACCATCACCAGATCTGGTTTAGAGCGTTTAATTTCCGCAAGAACTGCATCAGCCCATTCTTCATCCCAGCTAATAGAAAGCTCATGTTCCAGCCCAGCGTCCTTTAGGGCTGACATGGTTTCAGTCACCCACTTTGCATTGCGGGAAAGAACCGGTGGAGTTTTCATGTGCTTATGCACTTCGTGATCTACCGCCATAAAAACAGTTAGATCAGGTTTTTCACCCCGACGTTCGGCGTTAAATCTTGCTCTGGCGAGTGCCTGCTGCTTTTTTTGCGAAGGATCAACCAGCGCCAGAATGCGGGTATTCAAACTCATAAATCACTCCATAAATGTAAATTTCTTTCAGAAGCGCATCATACAAAATCCTTAGGAAAACCGCATTTAAATTCCTTGACGCGTCACAATCTAATAGTATGGTGCGCAACCCGTTCTTTAACAGCACTGAGCAAAGCTCTTTTCAATCTAAAGATAAGACGCTTTGGCGACAAATTTTTTCACTAGCAAGAAGCGCAATGTGAAATCGAGGGAGCTTACACCGAGTAAGTGACCGAAGATTGAGCAGCCGCGCGACGCCGCTAGTGGAAACAATTGGGAAGTCAAAGGGGGCGATCTGGATTCGACGAGGATACTTAACGTACCAGGAGCATGCCGAGATGGTGACCAATCTCGTTAATAAAAGTCGCAAACTTATAGTTGCCAACGACGACAACTACGCAATCGCTGCCTAAGAAACAGTAGATTGCCATTTGGCCGGAGCCGTGCTTGTGCGTCCGGAGATTCATCAACCTTCGGGTTGCGGCGAATCGCCCAAGTGTCATATCTCACAAGATCGCAGTGAAGTCCGTTTGGCGCGGAGCTGTTAAACATTTAGCTGAACTCGTCAATAACGTCCTGGCCTTTGGGCTGTTAACGACTAAATAAATAGAAGGTGCTAAGCATGTAGCGCCTGTTGCGTAAGATTCGCGGACGCGGGTTCAATTCCCGCCGCCTCCACCAA
>Ga0209557_1000595_pt1 | contig 21192 bp, 18 predicted proteins | sample SaaInlV_120m_DNA_4_FD_184672 | JGI IMG/M metagenome (GOLD analysis project Ga0209557, IMG submission 184672) | Marine microbial communities from expanding oxygen minimum zones in the Saanich Inlet - Saanich Inlet SI074_LV_10m_DNA (SPAdes) (version 2) | ecosystem: Environmental > Aquatic > Marine... | reverse complement strand
CCTAGTATTTCAAACACCATTACTCCTTTTCCCGTATGTGATGTGGTGACTCTTTCCGATCCTGACCCTAGAAATAGAGTAGCTCAAAATATTGATTTAACTTCTAAAAATGATGAGATTTTAGCAGGAAAAACGAATCATAAAGTTGCTTATTACCTTACGCAAATAGACGCTGAAAATAATATTCAAATTAACAATACAACAGATTTTCAAAACACAGTAAGTCTAACTGCATTCCCTACTGATTTTACTTCCGATGAACCGGCTATTCAAACCATATTTGTAAAAATATTTGATCAAGGGGGTAAAAAATGTACCTCAGTTTTTAGTACTTTTGAACTGGTCATTTATCCTAAACCTAATATTCCACTGAATATTTCTGATTATTCTGATTGTGATAATATGACAGACATTGATGCTGATGATGCAAATGGCATAATTGGAAACATTACTCTTAAAAACAAAATACCTGAAATTCTTACCAACTATAATCCTGCCGAATTTGCAGATTTCACTGTCAGTTTTTATACTTCTTTAACAGACGCTGAAATAGGTGATCCTACTAACGCTATCAATGAAAATACCTTTGAAAATAATACAAATGGACAGCCTATTTTTGTACGTGTAGAAAACATAAAAAATACCCCTATTATCTGTGTGAACACTCGTTTATCTTTTAATATAAATATCAATCCTTTGCCAGATTTTACAGTAATGGGCGAAGAAAATATGGAGGATCCACAAATTGTCTGCTTGAATAACACACCTCTTACTTTAGAAGCTGAAAATCCTCTAGCAACATACACATATCAGTGGACAAATGAAGTAGGAGATGTATTAGGTAATGATGCTACTTTAAAGGTAATTGCTGCTGGAAAGTATACCGTAACAGCTTCTGACGTCTCTCCGATTGGATGCGCTAGAGAAAGAACTATTGTAGTCGAAGAATCTAACATAGCAACCCTAGAGCAAAGCTTTATCACGATTATAGATGAAGGAAATAATATTGGAAGTGAAGATACTATTTCTGTGAGGATAGATACTACAAACAATAATTTAGGCCCTGGAGATTATCAGTTTGCCATTACAAATAACGATACTAATGAACGATATCCGTTTAGTGGGTATCAAGAAGATCCGTTTTTCGAAAACCTTGAGGGAGGTATTTACACCATTACCGCAAATGATAAAAAAGGGTGCTCTCCTGATACTGAATTACAAATATCTGTCATTCAATTTCCAAAGTTTTTTACTCCCAATGGAGATGGCAAAAATGATACTTGGAAGATAAAAGGAGCTAATAAAATATTTTATCCCAATAGCAGCATGAACATATTTAATAGATTCGGAACATTGGTCGCACAAATACCAATTGATAGTCAAGGATGGGACGGAACCTATAACGGAAAAACACTCTCTTCTGACGATTATTGGTTTAGCGTTCAATTGATTCCTGCAGATACCAACAAGCCTCCAATTCTTAAAAAAGGACACTTCTCGCTACTAAGGTAGTAAACAGAACTTTTAAATCTTAAAAAGATAATTTTAGAATATAATTAACTCTGCTTTTTTATGATTTTTTTCAGAAGAATATTTCTTAATTTAGCACAAAATAAGAAATGATTATTTATGGATTTAAACTTCAATAAAAACGAAGATTATAACAAATTACTTGTTTCAGACTTACGGAAAAGATTTGCCAAAATAAAAACAGGTGGTGGTCAAAAAAGAATTGACAAACACCATGAAAAAGGTAAAATGACCGCAAGAGAAAGAATTGATTATCTTCTAGATAATAATTCTAAATCTATTGAGATTGCTGCTTTTGCTGGTGACAATATGTACACAGAACACGGGGGATGCCCGTCCGGTGGAGTGATAGTGAAAATTGGTTATATCAAAGAAAAACAATGCATTGTTGTTGCTAATGACGCTACAGTGAAAGCAGGAGCATGGTTTCCAATTACTGGTAAAAAGAATTTGAGAGCTCAAGAAATAGCTATAGAAAATAAAATTCCTATTATATATTTAGTCGATTCTGCTGGTGTTTATTTGCCAATGCAAGATGAAATTTTCCCTGATAAAGATCATTTCGGTCGTATTTTTAGAAATAATGCAATGATGAGTAGCATGGGAATTACCCAAGTTTCTGCAATTATGGGAAGTTGCGTTGCCGGAGGAGCTTACCTACCTATTATGAGTGACGAAGCTATCATCGTTGACAAAACTGCAAGTATTTTTTTAGCAGGAAGTTATTTGGTAAAGGCTGCAATTGGTGAGTCTATTGATAATGAAACACTTGGAGGTGCCACTACCCATTGTGAAATTTCTGGAGTAACAGACTACAAAGCTAAAGATGATAAAGATGCTTTAGACAAAATAAGATTTATTGTCGATAAAATTGGAGATTCCAATAAAGCGGGTTTTAGTAAAAAAAAGGCATTTCTTCCAAAAGAAAAAGAAGAGGATATTTTTGGAATTCTTCCAAAAGAAAGAAATGCGCAATATGATATGTTAGAGATCATAAAGCGATTGGTTGACAATTCTGAATTTGAACAATACAAGGAAGGTTATGGAAAAACGATTCTAACAGGGTATGCAAGAATTGATGGTTGGGCAGTTGGTATTATTGCAAACCAAAGAAAACTAGTAAAAACCAAAAAAGGGGAAATGCAATTTGGAGGTGTTATCTACAATGATTCTGCAGATAAATCAACACGTTTTATCGCCAATTGTAATCAGAAAAAAATACCCTTAGTTTTCTTACAAGACGTAACAGGTTTTATGGTAGGAAGTAAATCTGAGCTCGGCGGAATTATAAAGGATGGTGCAAAAATGGTAAATGCTGTGAGTAATTCAGTGGTTCCTAAATTTACAATTATTATTGGTAATTCATATGGGGCAGGAAATTATGCCATGTGTGGCAAAGCTTACGACCCAAGATTAATCGTGGCTTGGCCAAGCGCTGAGTTGGCTGTAATGAGCGGGAATTCAGCGGCAAAAGTACTGCTACAAATAGAAACTGCATCACTAAAAAAACGTGGAGAAAAAATTTCACAAGAAAAAGAAGCTGAATTATTTGACAAAATAAAATCACGTTATGACAAACAAATTTCTCCCTATTATGCAGCTGCAAGAATTTGGACAGATGCTGTAATTAACCCTCTAGAAACCAGAACATGGATTTCCATGGGTATTGAAGCTGCAAATCATGCCCCAATTGAGAAACAATTTAATATGGGAATTTTACAAGTTTAGTGATGAAGAAAAGTTTTCTACTCTTTTTTTTTGTTTTTAATTTAAAATGTTATTCTCAATATTTTGAAGCTGAATTATATTTTATAGATGGTACCTATAAAACTGGAATTGCTAGAATTAATATTTTAAATGATAAAGTCATCTTTAAAAGGGATACTGAATCTAAAAAAGAAAAATATAATCATCAAAATATCAGCAAATTAATCTTGAAAAAAGACAGTATCTCTCATACTTTTCAATACAAAAAAATACTGGGAAGGAGACCTCCAAAATTACTAGAATTAATCATAAGTAGTAGTAATTTGTCATTATTTGCTGTAATTACAGAAACTAATTATTTAAATAATTATGGGTTAGTTGGAGCTTTAGCGACAACTATTGTAGATGCCAATAAAATTAACTATGAATACTATATAGTAAAAAATAAGGATGTAAAAGCAGTCTTTTTTGGAAATACAGAATTGACATCAAAAAAAAGATTAAGAGAAATCGTAAAAAAATATTTAAACGATTGCCAAAGTTTAGTTGAAAAATCAAAAAACAAAGAATTTAAGGTAAAAAACATCCCCAAAATAGTTCAGTACTATAATTCAAATTGTAATCAAATAAAATAGTAAAATAATATTAAAAATGGGAAGAGCATTCGAATTTAGGAAAGCAAGAAAAATGAAACGTTGGTCTGCGATGGCAAAAACATTTACCAGAATAGGCAAAGACATTGTGATGGCCGTTAAAGAAGGTGGACCTAATGCAGAAACAAACTCTCGTTTGCGTGCTGTTATTCAAAATGCAAAAGCAGCCAACATGCCAAAAGAAAATGTTGAACGGGCTATAAAAAAAGCAACAGACAAAGACACTGCGAACTATAAAGAAGTACTTTTTGAAGGTTATGCGCCTCACGGAGTTGCGATTCTTTTAGAGACCGCAACTGATAACAATAACAGAACAGTAGCCAATGTAAGAGCTGCATTTAATAAATGTGACGGAAACCTTGGTACCTCAGGATCTGTTGTCTTCATGTTTGACCATACTTGTAACTTCACAATTAAAAAAGAAGACATCACAATGGATATGGAAGAATTAGAATTAGAATTAATCGATTTTGAAGTTGAAGAAGTTTTTGATGATGAAGAAGGAATCGTCATTTATGCTCCTTTTGAACAATTTGGTGCAATTCAATCTTTCTTTGAAGAAAATAACGCTGAGATCTTGTCTTCGGGTTTCGAGAGAATACCCACAACTACCACAAAATTGAATGAACTACAACAAGTAGATGTAGAAAAACTTTTGGAAAAATTAGAAGAAGATGATGATGTTCAAAATGTTTACCATTCTATGGAAATGTAACGGTATTAAACTTTTTTAAAGTAAAACAGAACATTCATTTGAAAAAAATTGTTTGAAAAAATAAACTTATTTCATTTATAAAATTAGTCAAGTAAAACCTTAATTTTTATTGAATATGACTTTTTAATATCAAATTAAATTCTTCTTGTCTAAATAAAAATGAAGTTTGTATTCCCAAATACGACAAGTTTTCAATGCTACTTTTTAAACGAACATAATCTTTTTCTGTTGTTAAGATGATTTTTTTAGACGAACTTAAACAAGCAAATTCTCTTTTAATCATCTCAATTTCTGAATTCTTAAAATGATGATGATCTGAAAATTGAATATGTTTAAAATTTACTTTATTTTCAAGTAAAAAAGATAATAGCGGAGACGGATTTGCAATTCCTGTGATTAATAAAACTTGGTATTTTTTTAAATCTTTAGTCAAAATATTTTTATTTCCAGATGTTTTTTCATCATAAGTAATACTTGTAAAAAAGACATTTTTTTGATATTTTTTAAGTTTAGTAACGATGCTTTTTTTGGATAAATCTGTTAAATTTTTTGGACATTTAGTTATTATAATTATATCTGTTCTTTTTGCTCCACCTCTACTCTCTCTAAGGTTTCCGGTTGGTAATAAAAAATCATCTATAAATAAATCATCGTATTTTGTAAGTAAAATAGACAAACTTGCTTTTACTTTTCTATGTTGATATGCATCATCTAATAAAACAACCTCCGGAGAAACATCAGCTATTAATCTATTAATTCCAGCCACTCTATTAACATCTACTGCAACATCAATATTTTTAAATTTATTAAAATATTGCAATGGTTCATCGCCAACATCAATTGCAACATGTGTATCATTTAATAGAACAAAATCTTGAGTTTTACGCTTATAGCCCCTACTTAAAACAGCAATTTTAAAAGAGTCCCCTAACAATCGAATTAAATATTCTATTTGTGGAGTTTTCCCTGTTCCTCCAACACTTAAATTACCTACAGTAATTACAGGTATTTTAAATGAGGTTTGCTTGAAAAAACCCCAATCAAAAAATAAGTTTCGAATCGTGGTGATCCCATTGTAAATGACGGATAAAGGAAATAATAAAAAACGTAAAAATTTCATTAACACGAAAATAAGTCATTTTTATGAATTGATGAATGGAAAATGTTAACTTTGATTTTCAATACTAGATTTGTTTTATGATTATAAGAGAGATTACAGACTATATAGAGGAATTAGCACCATTAAATTATGCTGAAGATTTTGACAACGTTGGTTTATTGGTTGGAAATTATAATACAACCGTTTCTGGAGTATTAGTAACCTTAGACACCCTAGAAGAAACTATAGAGGAAGCAATTACAAAAAAATGCAATTTGATAATTAGTTTCCATCCCATAATTTTTAGTGGTTTAAAAAAACTAAATGGAAGTTCTTACGTTGAACGTGTTGTACTAAAAGCAATTAAAAATGATATTGCTATTTATGCAACTCACACAGCTTTAGACAATTCTAATGAAGGTGTTTCAGCAAAAATTGGTGCTGTTTTAGGATTGAAAAATACCAGCGTTTTAATTCCTAAAAAAGGTATTATAAGAAAACTAACCACTTTAGTACCTATAGAAAGTGCAAAAGATCTAAGAAATTCTTTATTTAAAGCTGGTGCAGGAAATATTGGAAATTACGATAATTGCTCTTTTTCTATTCATGGAGAAGGTAGCTATCGAGGAAACGAGAATTCGAATCCTACAATAGGTAAAAAAGGAAAGAATCATACTGAAAAAGAAACACAAATTTCTCTAATATATGAGCTTAAAAATGAAGCGACAATTTTAAAATCTCTTCAAAAAAATCACCCTTATGAAGAAGTAGCCTATGAAATTACAACTACAGAAAATATTCACCAAAATATTGGAATGGGTATTATTGGTGAGCTACCTTCAGAAATGAATGAAAAAGATTTTTTACTATTTCTTAAAAATAAAATGAAAACAGCTTGTATTCGTCATTCTAATTTTATTCATAAGAAAATAAAAAAAGTAGCAGTTTTAGGAGGTGCTGGAAGTTTTGCGATTTCTAATGCAAAAAAAGCTGGTGCAGATGCTTATGTGAGTGCTGACTTTAAATATCATGAGTTTTTTAAAGCTGAAAACAAGATTATTTTAGCAGATATTGGTCATTATGAGAGCGAACAGTTTACAAAAAACCTTTTGGTTGATTATCTTACAAAAAAATTTAGTAATTTCGCAGTCATTTTATCAGAAAAAAGTACAAATCCTATTTATTACATATAATCATGGCAAAGAAGAAAGAAATTTCGGTTGAAGAAAAATTAAGAGCTTTATACGATTTACAATTAATCGACTCTAGAATTGATGAAATTAGAAATGTTAGAGGTGAATTACCTTTAGAAGTTGAAGATTTAGAAGATGAAGTTGCCGGACTAAATACGCGTATTTCAAATCTAAATCAAGACACAGCAAATCTAGAAACTGATATCAACAATAAAAAATTAGCAATTGAAGAGTCTAATGGGTTGATGAAAAAGTATGACGAGCAACAAAAGAAAGTTAGAAATAATAGAGAATTCGATTCACTATCTAAAGAAATTGAATACCAAGATTTAGAAATTCAACTTGCTGAAAAGAGGATTCTTGAATTTAAAGCAAAAATTGCTCAGAAAACAGAATTAATAGATGCTACTCAAGAAAAGTTAGACAAACAAGTAAAACATTTAGGCCATAAAAAAGCCGAATTAGAAGCGATTTTAAAAGAAACTGAAAAAGAAGAAGAAGTATTAATTCAGAAATCAGATGAGTTTTCTAAAACTCTAGACGCGCACTTATTTTCTGCATATACAAGAATAAGAACTAATGTAAAAAATGGTTTAGCTGTTGTTGCAATTGAACGGGGAGCTTCTGGAGGTTCATACTTCACAATTCCACCACAAGTTCAATTAGAAATAGCCAATAGAAAGAAAATAACAATAGATGAGCACAGTGGTCGTATCCTGGTAGATGCCGCCTTAGCTGAAGAAGAAAAAGCAAAAATGGATACTTTCTTTTCGTAATCTATTTGAAATTTATGTTACAAACAAAAAACTCGAAGCTAAGCTTCGAGTTTTTTGTTTAGTATCCGTAATTTAATAATCTAATTTTTTTATATAACTTAACTTTTTGTTCAATATAATCAAATCATCTTTAAAAGCATTGACACTATTTTTTACATTTAACACAAGAGGATTGTCGTCTTTAGCATTTGAAAAGAAACCTAAATTATTTTCTAATTGCTGAATTTCTCTCGCAACATCATCAATTTTCTTTCTAACAAACATTTGTTCGGAATCTAACTTTCTTATATCATTATCAGCAAAAAGTCCATCAACAAGATTGGTAAACTTTAACATTTCAACTTCATTCTTCTCTAACGATAAGCCTCCTAATGCTCTATCTATTAGTTTATTAAACTTACCCTCTATATGTCTTGCATTTCGAGGTAATCTTCCTAAACCTCTCCACGTATTGATAACTCCTAGAAGTTCTTCTTTTGTTGGATCTTTGAGCTCTTTTACTGTTTCTAGTAATATTTTTTTAGCATCAACAATAGCTTGCTGTTCTTTATTTAAAGAGTTTTTTTGTTGATGATATCTATCAAAATAATAGTTACAAGCTGTTTTGAAGCGTTTCCAAATATCATCAGAAAATTTACGTGGAACATGTCCGATTGATTTCCAATCAGTTTGAATTTTCTTAAATGTATTGGCAGCTAAATCCCAATCTTCACTGTCTTTTAGAGATTCTGCAAGTTCAATTAATTTTATTTTCTTTTTTAAATTCTCTTGCTGTTCGCTTTTTTCATACTTGTAAAAAACATTCTTAGAAGTATTAAACTTCTTTGTAGCAGCTTTAAACTTTTGCCAAACATCTTCACTTTTAGAAAACGGAAGTTTGCCTGAATTAAAATATTCTTGCCTTAATTCTTCTACGTATTTAATACTTTTTTGCCAATCACTATGAGATTTATTATTTGAAGTATCATAGCCATTAAGTTTTTCAACAACTTTTGATTTATTTTCAATAATCTCCTGATATTTAGAACGCATTTCCCTAAAGTGATCATGTCTTTTGTCATGAATTTTTCTAGTAGCCGCACTAAAATTTTGCCAAATTTCTTCTCTCATATCTTGTGAGACAGGCCCTATATCTTCTTTCCAAATTTTATGTAAGTCTTGAAGTTCTTTAAATGCTAAATTAATATCTTCTTCTTCTGCTAGTCCCTCTGCTTTTTCAATAATTTTTAATTTTTCCTCTAAATTATGTTTAAAATCTAAATCTCTAAAATCATTACTTAAATGTAATAAATCATAGAAGCGCTCAACATGATGATGAAAGGTTTTCCAAGTATCATTATAATGATTTTTTGAAACAGATCCAATCGTTCTCCAAGTGTCTTGCAGCTCTCTAAAACTTTTGTACATCGTTGCTGTGTCAGCATTCTCAATTAAATCTTTTAATTGCTCTATAACAGAAAGTCTTTTTTCTAAATTAATAGCTAATTGTTTTTCTAAATCGTTATAATAAACATCGCGTTGTTTTTTGTAATCTGACAATAATTTATTGTATTCAGATTTTATCGGACTAGAAAATTGAAAATCTATAGAATTACCTCCAGCCTCTAAAAAAAGAGCTTTTTTTTCTGCTAATAGGGTTCCAAATGTGAGATTAAAAGCTGTTTTAATACCCTCTACTTGGTTTTTAACTTTTTGAACAGGATTATTTGAAAGGGTTTTTTGAAGCATTACAACTAAATCCTCTAAAGAAAATTTTGAATAATCTACAACAAGAGATTTTTCTTCCTTTGAAACTGCTACTTCAGCATCAACTGCAATAGTCTTTTGTATCTCTTCAACAGCATCAGTTGTTATATTTGATTTTTCTGAGGTATCTTTAGATTCTGTTTCTGGAACTTTGCTTACAACTTCTTCTGCTTTACTTTGCGTTTTTTCAACGTTTTCATCATTATTTTCTAACATATCTGGATGTTTAAGGTCTTGGTTATAATATAACCATTAAAGATTTTAAAGATACTGACAAGATCCTAAATCTACAAATTATCTATCTTTTTAATTAAATCTAATCATCATTCCAAATTCTCCAAGATTCTTCTGCCTGAAGTTGCAACATTTCAAAACCATTTTTAATGACCGTGCCTTTTTCTATCCCTTTAGATAAAAACAGGGTTACTTCAGGGTTGTAAATCAAGTCATACAAGAAATGACGTTTCGTTAAAAATTGATACGGGATATTTGGTGAATCTTCTATATTTGGAGAAGTACCAATAGGGGTAGAATTAATAATAATTTGGTGATTTTCTATTACTGCTTTATTAACATCTCCATAAGAAATTTGATTTTCGCCTTTTGGGTTTCTAGAAACAAATTTATAGTTAATATCATTTTTTTTTAAAGCGAATTCAATAGCCTTAGAGGCACCTCCAGTACCAAGTATTAGTGCATTTTTATGATGTTTTTCTATCAATGGAAAAAAGGACTTCTCAAAACCAACTACATCTGAATTATAGCCTTTTAACTTTCCTGATTTAGTAAATTTAATGGTATTTACTGCACCAATTTCCTTAGCTGTTTCATCTAGGATGTCTAAATAATTTAAGACCTCCTGTTTGTATGGAATGGTCACATTCATACCCCCTAAATTTTCTATCTCTTTTGCTATTACTTCTTGAAAATCTTCTATTTTTTCAATATCAAAATTAACATATTGGCATTTTTTTAAATTTAAATTTTTAAATTTTTCGGTAAAATATCCCCGAGAAAAAGAATACTCAATATTTTTTCCTAACAATCCAAAAACTTTATTTTTTATTTTTTCCATAAAAACCTATCACTAAAATTAACACGATACCCATCATAATAAAAAAAAATGCAATCCAAGTTTCAGAACATAAAAAATCCGGTATGAATCGTTCATAATTCTCAACTATTTTATTTCCTTTTTTATCAATTAATATTTTTCCTTTTTCTTGTAAATAAACTACTTTTTTCCATGGCCACACAATGCCTAAAGAACCGGTTATAAAACCAATTATAATCGCATTTACGATCTGGTTCCACCTTTTTAAAACATAGGCTAAAACATGAGAAATAGAAATGAGTCCAAAAGTAGAACCTGCAGCAAAAACGGTAATTATTTTTAAATACCTTACTTTAATTGGATCTGATAAAACTTTAAAATCACCCGATAAAAAACATGTAATTACACTCAATAATACATTTACAGAGTCTACCAATAGTAACACATAATTTCCTAATAGAATTAAAACAAAAGACCCTGAAAGACCTGGAAGTGTCATTCCTGAAACACCAATTATTCCACAAATAAAAACAAACCAAAGATTGTCATTTTCTCTTGCTGGAGTTAAGAAACTTATTCCTAAACCAATTGAAATTCCAATTATTAATGAAATAATATTTTTAAAATTCCATTCACCAAAATCTTTTCCTATATGATAAATTGAGCCAATTATCATCCCAAAAAAACAGCTCCAAACGTAAAGCTCGTAATGAAATAATAAATAATCTAAAAGTAAAGAAATAGTAAAAAAACTAAAAATACTCCCTCCCATTATTAGCAATAGAAATAAACCGTTTACATAGTTAAAAAAACTTCTAAAACGTCCATTAAATAGTAATTTAAAAGCTTTTAAATTTACCTTTTTTAAAGAGTAAATTAATTCTTCATAAAAACCAAAAACAAAAGAAACTGTTCCACCAGAAACACCAGGAACTTTATTCGCAGCTCCCATTGCCAATCCCTTTAAAAAAAGGATAATTTTCTGTGAAAAAGATTTTTTTGGTTTCATTTATTTTTTTTGAAGTGCTACTCTTTCCATTAATAAAATTAAACAAAAACCTATAACGGCGAAAATTATTGCCATTGTTAACTCTGCATCTCCTTTGTAAGAAAAAGGAGAAATACTTTGTTCTAGTAAAGGTTTTGTGAGACCGTGACTATTGATGTAAGTTGAAACCGTCATTTTCCATGGCCAAACTTTATTTAAAGACCCTAACATAATACCAGTTAAAGCTATGAGCATTTGATTCTTATAGTTAGTAAAAAGCCATTTTAATAATTTTGAAAATGATAACAAACCCAATACCACACCAATTCCAATCGCAGAAATTATTTTAAAATCTTTGTTTGTAATTGCAGTCATAACAACTGGGTAAACTCCTATTAGAAGCAATATGTAAGATCCAGAAATACCAGGTAATATCATTGCACAAGATGCAATTGCTCCCGCAAAAATTAGGAATAAATAATTAATTTCAGCTGAGTTTGTTGAAGGAATTATAGTAATCACAAAACCAAATGCAATTCCGAGAACTCCGAGAACTACAATTTTAAAATTCCAATTAACAACCTGTTTACCAATATAAATAATACTTGCTGAAACCAAACCAAAAAAGAAAGACCACAATAAAATGGGTTCATTTTCTAGTAAATGTTTTATTATTTTTGCCAAAGAAACAATGCTAACAAAGATGCCTACAAAAAGTGACAATAAAAAATTTCCATTAAGTTGTTTCCATGCAACTTTAAAACCTTCTTTTTTTAGAGTTTTAAGTAAACTAAAATTAATATTGCTAATTGCTGTTAACAACTCTTCATAGATCCCAGAAATAAAAGCAATTGTTCCACCAGAAACACCAGGCACCACATCTGCTGCTCCCATTGCCATTCCTTTTAAAGCAATTCCCATGTAATCTTTACTATTTCTAAGCATACTGTATTGATTTTTTAAGAAAACGAAGATAATAGAAATTTGAAGAAGAAAAGAAGTCTCATTTTTAATTTGTTTGAAAACTAATTTTTAATCCATTCTGTAAGCTAAGTAGGATTAAAATAAACACCTACAGAGTTATAATTGAACTTATTAAACACTAATACAACCTCTAAATTATTTTTTATTAATCATTTAGAATATTATAACATCAACTATAGTCATTCTATGAAATTATCGCTAGCTTGAATACGCGAGTTAAAAAATCATTTTTTAGGATATGATTATGAACCTGAGAAACTCGAGATAAAATGAAAATTGTACCTAATCGTATTGTGTCATTTCCTGATCATAAAACGCACCAGCCTTGTCCATTAAATCTGCTAGTTCTGTTGCGATATCTTCTTCATTTTCTCCTGTTAAATCTTCGAACCATTCAATTTCATCGTCTTTTAAATTAATTATAAAACGTGGAAATTCTGTATGTAATACAAAAATATCCTCAGGAAAATTACTGTTGTCAGCCAATAAAAATTTAGGTAAGTTCATGTTTTTGTTTAATGAGGTTTAAAGTTAACGAATTAAATCTAATAAATAATAAAATGGAGGCTGTAGTTAATCCTGCAAGCAAGCCTAACCAAATGCCAAAGCTACCATACATTTCTTCTTTTCCTAAAAAATAAGAAATGGGAAAACCAACAACCCAATAAGAAATAAAGGTAAGAATTGTCGGAATCTTTACATCTTGTAAACCACGTAAAGCTCCTAAAACGACAACTTGTATACTGTCTGAAATTTGAAAAAATGCAGCAGCTAATAATAAATTTGAAGCTATAGATAACACTTCTGAAGTGTCAGAATAATTTACAGCATCCTCTACATCTAAATAAATATTAGGTAAATTTTTATGAAAAATAAAAAACAATAACGCGAAAAAAGTAGCTAATAAGGTACCTAGTAGGAAGATAGAAAAAGCAATTCTTCGTAACTCCTTGTAATTTTGTAACCCTTTTTGATTTCCTACTCTAATCATAGATGCAACACTTAAGCCCATAGCAACCATAAATGTCATGGAAGACAAGTTTAAAGCAATTTGATTTGCTGCTTGCGGATTCTTACCTAGCAAACCACTTAACCAAATAGCCGCGGTAAAAATAGCTACTTCAAAAAACATTTGCATTGCACTTAAAGATCCTAGATTAATAATCTTCTTGATCATTAAAAAATCTAAAATAAAGAATTTTATATTTTTCACAATTTGAGCTGATCTTTTTTTATATCGTAAGAGTAGCCATAAATAAACAACCATTATAAAACGAGAAGCCAACGTACCGTAGGCTGCACCAACAATACCCATTTCTGGGAAACCAAACTTTCCAAAAATTAAAAAATAATTTAAAATAATATTAACAATATTTGCTAATAAAGTAGCGTACATGGGGTATTTTGTCATAGACATCCCATCACTAAATTGCTTAATAGCCTGAAAAATAACGAGAGGAATTAAGGAAAATGAAACCAGATCTAAATATGGAATTGCTAATTCTACCACTTCTTTTGGTTGTTTCATTAAATACATTAGGGGCTTAGAAAAGTAAATTCCAAAAAATAAAATAATTCCTAATGTTGTACATAAAAATAAACCACTTTTGTAGGCAGATCTTGCTTGATTTAAATTGTCTGATGAATCGGCTTCAGCTATCAGAGGTGTTATTGCTGTTGAAAAACCGATACCGATTGACATTGCTATAAACATGAAACTATTTCCTAAGGAAACTGCTGCTAATTCAGCAGTTCCTAATTGACCAACCATAATGTTATCAATAAAACTTACAAAAGTATGTCCAAGCATGCCCAACATTACAGGTGCAGCAAGCTTCCAATTGTATTTAAATTCTGATGTATATTGAGAGATAATCAATGTGAAATTTAATTTTATTAACTGCGAAGATAAGTATTAAAGTAAGATGATTTTAAGGAGAAGTTATCCATTTTCTTATAAAGTTTTTTCAATAAAAATAGTTACTTTTGGAATTCAAAAAAAAATACTAGATGGCAAATATTACATTAAAAGGAAATGCAATTAACACAATAGGAAATCTACCAAATATTGGTACTAAAGCGTCTAATTTTAAGTTGACTGCTGTTGACCTATCTCCCAAAAGTTTATCGGATTATGCAGGAAAAAAAATAATTTTAAATATTTTTCCAAGTGTAGACACAGGAACTTGTGCAACATCTGTAAGAGAATTCAACAAAAAAGCAACAGATTTAAAAAACACAGTTGTTTTGTGTATTTCTAGAGATTTACCTTTTGCTCAAGCCCGTTTTTGTGGAGCAGAAGGCATAAAGAATGTAGTTATGTTATCAGATTTTAATGATGGAAACTTTGGCAAATCTTATAAATTAGAAATCGTAAACGGCCCTTTGGCAAATTTACACTCTAGAGCAATTGTTATTTTAGATGAAAATGGGAGGGTTATATATACCGAACAGGTCTCGGAAATAGCTAATGAACCTGATTACAATGCAGCATTAAACGTATTATAAATTATGAAAAACCCTAATGATGGCTTTTTAAAAGGAAGACTGCGTAGCTTTAAATATGCTTTAAAAGGAACTTGGCTCTTAATAACTACTGAAGATAGTATTAAGGCACAACTTTTTATAGCGATTTTAATCACAATTTTAGGATTATATTTCAACATTTCTAATACAGAATGGATGGTTCAATTTCTAGCTATTGGAATGGTTTTAGTTGCTGAATCTTTAAATACTGCCATAGAGAAACTTGCTGATTTCGTGCATCCAGATTACCATCAAAAGATAGGGATTATTAAAGACATAGCTGCTGGTGCTGCAAGCTTTGCAGCATTTACTTCACTAATTATTGCTGGTATTATATACATTGCTAAAATAAGTGTTTTGTTTAGCTAAATACGTATATTTACGACTAAAATTAATTGAGAATCATTCATGACCAAAAGGACTCAAAGCACAAAAAAATCATTAGATACCCCGAAAAAAAAACCGGGAATCTATGATTTTTTAAAGACAAGACAAGCACAGACAATTTTAGGTACCTTCCTAATATTATTCTCCGCTTTTCTTTGTATCGCATTTATTTCCTTTTTTTTTAATTGGCAAGAAGATCAGAGCGCACTAACAAAATTAGCAGATAAAACAGTAAAAAGTGAAAATTTATTAGGTAAAATTGGCGCAAATTTAAGTCATTTTCTAATTTATAAAGGTTTTGGAATTGGAGCTTTTGTAATCGCCTTACAAGCTTTTTTATCAGGGGTATACATTCTTCTCAAAAAGAAATTCGCTTCCATTATAATATCATGGAATTGGAGCCTTTTTGCGATGTTATGGATTTCAATCTCACTAGGTTTTGTTCATAGCGATTATGCACTTCTTTCGGGAATTATAGGCTATGAAATTAATGAATATTCACAAGCATTTGTTGGAAAGACAGGCCTAGTTATTCTTTTGGGTTTTATTTTAATAGCATACACCGTTTTAAGATATAAAGTAACTTTTGACAAATATTTAGACCGTTTAAAAAGAAAAAAAGAAGAAAAAAATTTAGAAGATTCCTTAAAAAAAGAAAAATTAAATTCTGAGATTTTAGAAGTTGACAAAAAAGAAGTTTCAGAAACAATTTCGCTACAAACTGATAAAAAAGAAAAATCTAGAGTTGAACTTTCTTTAGAAAACTTGCAACCAACAATCACGAATCACTCAGATGTATCCTCTAAAAATAAAGAAGGTACCTTAAGCATTGAAAATGAAATAACACCAAGCTTGCAAACTGAAACAACAAAAGAAAAAGAAGTAGAAATTAATGTAACTGAAACAAAAGAAGAAGAACACTCCTCAGAAAATTTATCAAATCAATTGGTCAAAGACTTTGGTGAATTTGATCCTACTTTAGAACTAGGAAGTTTTAAATTCCCTACTTTCAATCTCTTAAAACAATACAACGAAACAATCTCCATTGATCCTGAAGAATTAGAGGCAAACAAAGATAAAATTGTAGAAACACTTAAAAACTACAAGATTGGTATTGCAGAGATAAAAGCAACCGTTGGTCCAACAATTACTTTGTATGAAATTGTTCCCGAAGCTGGTATTAGAATTTCTAAAATTAAAAATTTAGAAGATGATATTGCTCTCTCTTTGTCTGCTTTAGGGATTAGAATTATTGCCCCTATCCCAGGAAAAGGAACTATTGGAATTGAAGTACCTAATCAAAAATCTACGGTTGTCTCGATGCACTCTGTTATTTCATCAAAGAAATTTCAAGAATCTACGATGGAACTCCCGATTGCCCTAGGAAAAACAATTTCTAATGAAACTTTTGTTATTGATTTGGCTAAAATGCCACACCTCTTAATGGCAGGTGCAACAGGTCAAGGAAAATCTGTAGGTTTAAATGCTGTATTAACCTCTCTCCTATATAAAAAACATCCTGCAGAAGTTAAATTTATTTTGGTAGACCCTAAGAAAGTTGAACTAACTTTATTTAATAAAATTGAGCGTCATTATTTAGCAAAACTACCAGATGTAGAGGAAGCTATCATTACAGACACAACAAAGGTTGTACACACTTTAAATTCGCTATGTATTGAAATGGATAATCGCTATGATTTGCTAAAATCTGCAATGGTTAGAAATATCAAAGAGTACAATACCAAATTTAAACAACGTAAGTTAAACCCTAACGACGGTCATCAATTCTTACCATATATCGTTTTAGTTATAGATGAATTTGCAGATTTAATCATGACTGCTGGTAAAGAAGTAGAAACACCAATCGCACGTTTAGCTCAGCTTGCAAGAGCAATTGGAATACATTTAATTGTAGCAACCCAAAGACCTTCAGTAAATGTAATTACCGGGATTATCAAAGCAAATTTTCCTGCTAGGATTGCATTTAGAGTTACCTCTAAAATAGATTCTAGAACAATTTTAGATGCTGGTGGTGCAGACCAATTAATTGGTCGCGGAGACCTTCTTTATACAGCTGGAAATGAAATCAATAGAATACAATGTGCATTTGTAGACACACCTGAAATAGAAAAAATTACAGATTTTATTGGTTCTCAAAAAGCATATTCAGAAGCGTATCAATTACCAGAATATATTGATGACGAGAGTGGCACAAGTATTGATATTGATATTTCTGACAGAGATAAGCTCTTTAAAGAAGCAGCAGAAGTTATTGTAACAGCACAACAAGGATCTGCTTCTCTGTTGCAAAGAAAATTAAAATTAGGATACAACAGAGCTGGTAGATTAATAGATCAATTAGAAGCTGCCGGCATCGTTGGTGGTTTTGAAGGGAGTAAAGCCAGACAAGTTTTAGTCGCAGATTTTATCGCATTAGAACAATTATTAGAAAACGAAAAGGACCGATAGCAATGATAAGAATAACCGTTTTATTTTTAAGTATTTTCATAACAACAAAAACTATTTCTCAAAATTCTGAAAACGCAAAATTACTTTTAGATGAAGTCTCCACCAAAATGGAGGCTTATAAAAATATGTCAATTAGCTTCAGTGAAACACTAAGCAACGAAGATGCAGGAATAAAAGAAGGAGAGGAACCACCTTTGAAAAGTAAAATCATAATACAAGGAGAAAAATACACGTTGAGTTACTTAGGGAATATATTCATTTTCGATGGAAAAAAACTATTTGTAATTAATAATGATGAAAAAGAAGTTACGATTACTGATGGAGATATGAATGGAGATGATGGTTTTATTTACCCCTCTAAACTATTGACCTTTTACAATGAGGGTTATAATTTTGAAATGGGTGATTTAAAGAATATTAATGATAGAAAAATACAATACATCACCCTAAAGCCGATAGATAGTGAATCAGATATTATTAGAGTAGAATTGGGGATAGATATAACTAAAATGCATATTTATAAGTTGATTCAAACTGGTTTAAATGGCTCTAAAACTACATTTACTATCACAGAATTTAAAAAGAATCAAACTTTATCTAACAACTTTTTCTCTTTTGATGAGGAAAAGTATAAAAAGCTAAAATTTATAATTGACTAATTTTTTTTCAATTAATAGAAATTTAGTAGCTTGTTTCATCTTAAGAAACTACTTTTGCCTTGATGAAAATTTTAGATAGATACATCCTAAAAACATTTTTAGTTCCTTTTGTAGCTACATTTCTAATCGTGCTTTTTGTTCTGGTCATGCAAGTTTTATGGCAAACCTTTGAAAACATCGCTGGAAAAGGAATTAGTCTACCCTTTATTTTTAAATTTTTATATTATACTACCTTAATTATTACACCCCAAGCGTTGCCAATTGGTGTTCTTTTATCTTCTATTATGGCTCTGGGTAATTTGGGGGAAAACTACGAGTTTGCAGCAGCAAAATCTGCAGGAATATCTTTACAACGATTGGTAAGACCTTTGGTTTTTTTAACAATTATTCTAAGTGGAATAAACTTTTTATTTTTAAACAATATTTACCCTTATGCTGTATTAAAGCAAAAGAATTTGTATTTAAATATTAAAAAGAAAAAACCAGCTATAGCTCTAGTTCCAGGAAGTTTTAATGGTGACATACCTGGGTTTCAAATTAAATTTGAAGAAAAATATGGTGAAGAAGAAAATTTATTAAAAAAAGTCTTAATTTATGATTTAACAGGTAGTAAGGGAAACCAAAAAGTGATTACAGCCCAAAGAGGAAAAATAGTTTCTGAAGAAGGAAGTCGATACATGACATTTATTTTATACGATGGCTATTATTATGAAGAGCATGTAAAATCTGCAACAACTTCTCTTAAAAGAAAGAAAATGGCAGCCTCAAATGCTACTTTTAAAGAGTATGAATTTAATATTGATATCTCATCTGTCTCAGGAAATGATGATTTAGATAAAACGAATCATACTAAAAACTACATGATGCTAAGTTTAAGTCAACTAGGAGATACCATCCCCAACTTAAAAGCTAGTTATGATGAAACACTGCTTATAAAATCTAAAAATATCTTTACTTCAACTATTGCCAAAGATTTGTATAAATATCCCGATTCACTTAAACCAAAAAACATCAACCCAAATATTTTAGAAAACTTTGATCTAAAAAATAAGATTAACATTCTAAACTCTTCAGCATCTAAAGCTGGCAGAGCCTTAAGCTCTCTAAAAAACAATACATCTTCAATTAAATGGAAAAGAAAAAATCTTAATTTTTTTGACACTGAATACTACAACAGAATAGCATTTTCACTATCCTGCTTAATCTTGTTTTTTATTGGTGCCCCATTAGGCTCTATCATTCGAAAAGGAGGTTTTGGTTTGCCAATGATTCTAGCAATAGCCATTTACGTAACCTACTTCTTTAGTAATACTTTTGGTAAAAATTTAGCTGAAGAAAGTTCCATCTCTGCATTTTTAGGTTCCTGGGTAGCAGCTTTTATTATGGTTCCAATTGGTATTTTACTCACAAGAAGAGCAACGAGAGATAAAGGTATTTTTAATATAGATATAATCACGCAACCTTTTTTAAATTTCTTTAAAAAATTATTTTTAAAAAAAGAAACACCACAGATATGACAGTTCAAAATATTAAAAGTGCTTCATCATTAAATTCAATTCCGGAAGCAATTGAAGATATAAGGAATGGAAAAATCATTATCGTTGTCGATGATGAAAATAGAGAAAATGAGGGAGACTTTCTAGCCGCTGCTGATAAGGTTACACCAGAAATGATTAATTTCATGGCAACCCACGGTAGAGGTCTAATCTGTGTTCCATTGAGTGAATCTCGTTGTAAAGAGTTAGACTTGGTAATGATGGTAGATAACAATACAGATCCTATGGAAACAGCCTTTACTGTTTCTGTAGATTTACGAGGTAAAGGAGTTACAACTGGTATTTCTGCTTCAGACAGAGCCCTTACTATTAAAGCTTTGATCGACAAAGAAACAAAAGCGTTTGATCTAGCTAGGCCTGGTCATATATTTCCATTAAAGGCGAAAGAAGGTGGTGTTTTAAGACGAACAGGTCATACAGAAGCTGCCATAGATTTTGCCCGTTTATCAGGTTTTCAACCAGCAGGTGTTATTGTAGAAATCATGAATAATGATGGAACAATGGCTCGTTTACCTCAACTACATAAAGTAGCAAAAAAGTTTGATATTAAAATTGTTTCTATTGAAGATCTAGTGGCTTACAGAATGGAACACGATTCATTAATTGAAATAAAAGAAGACTTTAATCTTAAAACTAGATTTGGTGAATTCAGAGTAAGAGCTTATCAACAAACTAATAATAGTCAAGTTCACATTGCATTGACAAAAGGTTCTTGGAATAAGAATGAATCAATTTTAACAAGAGTCAATTCTACTCTAGTAAATAACGATATTTTAGGAACCTTGACAAATGATGCTGATAAAAAATTAGATAAAATGTTTCAGGTAATAAATGATGAGGGAAAAGGTGCTATTATTTTTATCAATCAACAAAATCAATCTCAAAATTTGTTAAGTAGATTGTCTAATTTGAAAGAGGGGCAACTTAAAGGAAAAATGAAAGCCTCAGCAATAAAAATGGACAACAGAGATTTTGGAATTGGAGCACAAATTTTACACGATTTAAACATCAGTAAATTAAAACTAATTACCAATACGCGCCAATCAAAAAGAGTTGGTATGATTGGGTATGGATTAGAAATTGTAGAATATGTAGTTTATTAAACAAAAATAACGAAAGCATAAAAGATTCAAATTCAACTTAAAAACAT
>Ga0209557_1000594_pt1 | contig 21258 bp, 33 predicted proteins | sample SaaInlV_120m_DNA_4_FD_184672 | JGI IMG/M metagenome (GOLD analysis project Ga0209557, IMG submission 184672) | Marine microbial communities from expanding oxygen minimum zones in the Saanich Inlet - Saanich Inlet SI074_LV_10m_DNA (SPAdes) (version 2) | ecosystem: Environmental > Aquatic > Marine... | reverse complement strand
GCTTGTAAATATCTTCCAGTCAAAGATGTACCGGAATTAAAAGAGATTGATGATGCATTATCTACTATAGGCAGTTACAACAGAGAATCTATAGAATGGATCAATTATTATCCAGGCAATGAGTTTTCAATGGAGGTTGCTGAGAAGTTTGGCGAGTTTGTTGGTGCACCCAGAATGATTAAGAGTTGGATATCTAAAATATATCCAGGAAAAACTGCTCCATGGCATTGGGACTGGGACGTTGATTGGAAAAAATACACAGAGCAAGGCAATCCTGTAAGATTCACAGCAATGATTAACGAACCTGCACCAGGACACGTGTTCATAGTAGGCGACGAAGCATTGTACAATCAGAAACAAGGAGATGTTCACAAGTGGCCTGACTTTAAATCATATCATGGCGGAACTAATTGTGGACTTGTACCTAAATTTAATTTTAATTACTTGGCATACGCAGAATGAAACAATACGTAGGAAATTGTAGTGATGTAATAGACTGGAATGCAGTTGTTGAATCCATAAAGAATTCTAAACCAGCATATCAAGGACCAAGACACACAACACAAGATGATCTTCCAGGTATAAAAGAAATTAGCGAGTCGTGGAACAAAGCAGGATATAAACTTGCATCTGAAAATGGCACAATTGGTTGGGATATGTGTATACCTGAAACTAATTTTGACAGAAGTGTTGTAAACAAATTTGCAGATTACGTTGGAGTTGATGTTTTAAGTTGTTGGGTTAGTGTTGTGCATCAAGGAAATCATGCTCCTTGGCACTGGGACACACAAGACAACGAAGAAGAACTATGTAAATTAAACAACATAGAAAGATTTCATGTACACATGGAAGATACACACCCTGGACATGTATTAATTGTGGAAGATGATTTGTATTACAATGCTAAAGCAGGTGATGTGTACAAATGGCCAGATAGAAATGCTTGGCACGCCGGCTCTAACTGCGGACAAAGACCCAAATACATCTTCAACTTCTTTGGAACAAAAAGATGAAATATATCATTTCAGGACACACTTCACCGATGGGAGATGCAGTTTTTAAATATTATACTCAAATGCACGAATGCCTGGGAGTCAGTAGAAGCACAGGGTATGATTTAACTAACGCAGAAGATCAAGATAAGTGTGTATCAGAAGCACTAGCACGTGATATATTTTTAAATATTGCACACGTAGGTACAGCACAATCCACATTGTTAATGAAATTGAAACAACGGTGGTCACTAGAAGCATCTCTAAAAAAAGTTATCACTATAGGATCGTTGGCTACCAAAGTTCCAAAAAAATTATTAGATCAAGTAGGCATTGATAAACAATATCTACAAGACAAACATCATATAGATACTGTGAGTAACGCACTTTCTAATGAAAAACCTTTTGGTGCACAACTTCAATTTAGTTTGGTAAGAGTGTTAAACTATGGTGAAAAGATCGGGTCACGTGAAGGCGAGCCCACTTGCTCAGTAGAAGATATTGTCCGCACTCTAGATTATGTTATTAATGAACCTATGTATGTGGGTGTTTTAGATATCAGAAGAAATTAATAGTTAGAAATATTATCAATACCTAATTGTTTACGAAACTTATCTGTAAACACACAATCAATTCGTAAGCCGTATTCTTGTTCGTTGCTGACATCACCACCATGCCAATCTTGATCGTTCCAAAATGCCGCATTGGCATTGATGTAAGTTTTATTTTTTGCTTCAGGATCCCATATGTAGAATCCTCTTTTTGTGCTGTATCTAATGTGTATGAATTCATTACGGTGATCAGTGTACCCTTGACTGTCGCCGTGTTTACCATCTAGATCTCTATGTTCAAATGGCTTGCCATCGTGTTCACAATGAAAAAATATCACTCTACCGATACTTTCTATTACACCAGTGTTCACTAATTCTTTAATCCAAGCCACCACACCTGGAAAATATTTTGCTTCTTCTGTGATGTTTCTTTCTGTGTTTCGGTGATCCCAATCTCCTTCTTCCCATAAGAAATAATAAATGTAAGGATCGTTGGCACCTAAAACTGCTTTTAAATATCTTGTGAATTGATTGCGTGTCTTGTAATCTTTTATATTTGCGTACAAATCGTCGCCATTTTTTCTAATTGGATGATCTTTAGGCAGTGCTTTGTATTCTTCTAGTGCTTGATAAATTGGTTTCCAATTTAAAGTATAACTCATGTCTTTGGGATCGAATCCTGGTGACATCCATGTGCCTTCTTTGGCATACTCACGAGCAAGAGCAAAACCTCTACATATTTCGGTATGCAGTTGTCGAAAACCTTCTATGTCTATGTGTTCGTCTAAATTGATATATGGACTACCGCCAATTCCTCTAATCATTAAAGTATTTACTTTTAAATACAGTATAGATATTTTATTATGGCTTTTAAATTGGTACCCTATTCAGACAAGTTAAATCTTGAAACGTTTTATCATACAGCCGACCAAAAAGGATTTGTCAACAATTCAACCAAAAAAATGTTGGTAGATTCATTATCTAAAGAAGATAGATATCAGGTTTGGATGTTGTTATGGAATGGCAAAGTGATTGGATCCACTGCGGCACATTCATTTCCAGAAATGGGTCCTGACAGTTATCGTATTGCTTGTCGTATATGTACATTTACAAATGAATTGCCTAAAGAATATCAAATGGTTCGTACTCGGGAAACAATTAAAACCCACCAAACAACTACACAACAATTTTTTCAACCAGCAGGAATAATGTGGGCAGGCTTTAATAAGAACTATTATGTGACAACAAATGAAAATGCAGAAGGAACACAACGATTAGTTCATTCAATTGTTGCACCAACTTTAGAAAGCACAGGTGTTTACACCAAAGTTAAAGAGTTAAATTATAGAGGCACACAACAAACAGTATGGCGTGTTAATGCTGATGTATATTTCAAACAACTACAACAAGTAAAGGCTTGGCCCACTTATGAATAATTTTAAATATTATTACAACAATGTGCCTGGCAAAGGGTTGTGTAGAAACAATTTAATTTACACTAGTTTGATAAACGAAGATGCTACGGAATTTTGTATGTGGTTTCATAATGATTCAGAATATCATAAAGGACATAATGAAGTGGTAGATCCTGTACTGATGGAATCGAAGTATCATAGAGAAAAAGATTTCTTATTAACATTAGATGTGGATCATAAAAATTTAATACCAAAACTAACAAAGATTCATACTGATGAACAAAAAATATATTTTGAAATACAAGGCGTAGATTTTTGGGAACAAAGTCATGGAAAGACATATGAAGATGTGTTACCCAAATGGCAAGATCAAATGTTGTATATTATGGAAACGCACAAGAAACTAGGTATCTACAAATACAGTCTTCATCCCAGCAGTTACTTCATTATTGATGGTGAATTGAGAACAATCAATTACTTCTTTGCTTATAGAAACAATGAACCTGCGATCACTGTTCAGGAGCATATGAGTCATATATCTAAAGAAAGACAGCAACAATTGATGCCACAGATGAAAAAATTAGGTATTGAGGAAAACAAAACATATCCATTCGATAAACTTCAAGTATTATGTTTAGAAAGTTTTAGGAATGTATATCCAGATTCATTTATAAACAAAGCAATTTCTATCTATAAGTAATACTATGCAAGATACAAAAACAACCAGTCTGTGCCATGTGTGTTATAGGCACTGCGAAGCAGAAAGAGTAACTAAAGAAGATGGTATACATCTTGTGAAAACTTGTCCAGAACATGGTGTAAGTGATTATCTTGTGGAAACCAACAAAGAATTTTATAATAATTTAACATATGATAAATCAGGATATTCTATTCCACAAGGCATCATGGTGGAAGTCACAGACAAATGTAATTTGAATTGTCCGCACTGTTATCATAAACCAGACAACAAAACCACAGATAAACCAATAGAACAAATATTATGGCAAATAGAAAATAGATTTTCAGCAGAAGCCGGTGCTGTGATATTGGCAGGTGCTGAACCTACTGTGCGTAAAGACTTACCAGAACTTATAAAACAAATCAAAGCACTATTGAAAAAATTGAATAGACCTGAAGATGTGTGTATATTGACAAATGGCGTAAAACTTTCTAACAGAGCATGGGTAAAAGAAATTGCTGACGCAGGCACTAGAATGGTTATGATTGGAATGAATCACCACTCTTATCAAGGCGAAAAAGTACACGAAAAACAATTAAAAGGAATTGAGAATTGTATTGCTGAAGGTATCTTTGTTTATTATGTAGGATATACATTAGAAAATTTAGAACACATGGAAGAAGTGTTAGAAGAAATACAGTCATTAGGCAACAAAGCATGGCAGTATAGAATTAGAGCAGGCTCTGATATAGGAAGATCACCCGAAGAACCTCAGTTCTTTTTAAGTGACCATGTGCAATTAATAAAAGATATTTGTGATCGTAAAGGCTGGATTTGGAAAAAGGAACCAGCAGATGATAATCTTTATCATTATATGGTAAAAATAAATGGAATCACTCATAGAATAATACAATGGAGTGATCCTAAAACCATAGACATGGAACAATTACAGTGTGGTCCTTGGTGTGATTTTGTACCAGGAAAACCTGTTACTAATTTTCTACATCAAATTATGTTGAGAGATGCTGTGGTGAATGAAGGTTATAATTTACACGACACTGTACCAAACAAATATCTGTTTCAGCCTGAACGAATTGATTATGCTGTTACAGAGTGGACTTGGAAAAGTTGGGACGAATATCAAGATAAACAATCTAAATTAATTGGTAACATTATAAGTTAAACTAATTACTGCAGGATTTTGAATCCAAAAATCGACTGAATTTAAAATAATTTCGTGATCTTTATACGAACTACTTGTTAATTTTAATAGTAGCAAATCTGCTACATTAGGTAATTTATTAATTGCTAATTCCATAAATCTTTCTTCTAAAAGTTTTTTGTTAAGAGTGTATTCTGGATAAGTTGGATCAGGATATTCTGTTGTTACAGAACCACACACAACCATTTTGTTAACGTGGTTGTGTAATGCATTTAAAAGTTTAAGTTGTACGTTGTCATCTGAATAGGCATTATTAAAAAATATATCGCAATTTTTTGAATGTTCTATGATTTCTTCTAATGAATTTTTTGAGGTAAATCCTTGTGTGTCGTAATCTTTAGATTTAAAATAGTTATAAATCTTTGCACCAAGTCCGCTTGTGTGTCCTGTAATTCGGACTATCATTGGATTATATTAGGCTAGCCCAACCGCCGTTTTCGTAACCTTGGAATTTGTTATCTGTTGAGTTGTATATAACCATACCGTTTGCTGGAGTTAGTGCGTTTCTTTCAGTGGTGGTTAATGAACCAAATTGTACAAAGCCTGTTACTTTTGCATTACCGTCAACATGTAATTTTTCTGTTGGTTGATAAATGTTGATACCTAAATTACCATCTTTGTTTATAACACAAAAATTATTTGTTGTACCACCATCTGGAGTTGTTCCTAATAACAGATTTCCTGGTACTGCACCAGAAGCCACTGATGCTTGTGGATCAACACCTGCTACAATAAAACTAGACTGTACATACGCTGAACCATCGTGACCGTAATTAATATAACCAAACAATGAATCATCTGCCGCATTCACTGTTGGAGTTACAATTGAACCTCTAGATGCGTATCCTTCTATTGAGTTGAATGTGTTGGAATTACCAGCATCTGAATAAAGTCTTAATGCATTTCTAACTGTGTGATCTGTGTTGAATATTTCTAAACCAACACCTGCCACTGAACTGTTTGTACCTATTTGAATTCCGTTGCCTGTTAACAGATTAATAACACTGCCATCAAAGTCTAACACACTGTTTGTGATTCTGTCTGAAGCACCATCTATTCTTAATGTGTTATCATCAGCATTTACTGTACCTTTGTGAGTACCAATTGAAGTACCTGTAATTGTTTTTGCTGTGTGATCAATTATTGTTGTGGTGTCACTTGCTTTTGTGTCACCTGTTAATGTTGCTGTCACTGTGCCTGAGTTGGCATTTACTACAACTGTTGAATTGTCTGAAACTATGTTACCTGTAAATGAAGCCGCTTCAATTTCGCCTGTTGCTATAATACCGTTAAAGTATCCTGTTCTCCAAGCCGCAGTTGTTGTTCCTAAATCTCTTGTGTTAGATGCATCTGGCGTAATGTTGCTGTTGACTGCAAGGTATTGTGCCGCTAGTGTTGTGTCTACTTGGTTTCCACCTACAGTAGTACCATCACCTACATATAATTTTTTTGTATCTGTTGTGAATATTAATTCACCTGCTATCGGTGTTATTCCAGTTCTCTCTGCGTCTGTTCCACGTCTTATTTGTAATGCCATTTGTAATATGCTCCTAACGTATATTATAGTGTATTTATTCCGCTGTGCAGATTGCTGGAGTTACTATTTCCGCTTTTTTAGGAAGGTTTTAGTACGTTTTTGAATATCTGCTTTAACCTTGTTTGTATCTATCCTAAAATCAACGTTTTTGATGCTGTTTCCGTAATGTTGAAACAGTTCCTTGATATTCTTCTCTAATTCCTTGTTGGTCAATTTCTGACGGTTCTTTTTAACACGAATTTCCCAATTCTTACCGTCTCTGAATTCTACTTTAATAGACAGCAAATATTCAATTGGTATTGACTCTATGTGTAGGTCCGAAAATACTTCGGGCCAGTGAGCCACTACTTCCTTTGGCAATTGTTTTTTACGGAATTTGACCACTACAGACACTATGCTTTACTTAGACTTTTTCTTAGTAGGTACAAGTTCTTCCGCTTGTTCTCTAAGTAATTTTGCCTCTTTATACAAACGATCAGCATCACTTCTTAAATTAGCCGCTAATCTCTCATCTGTTAAAGGTTGCTCTTTACTTGCTGATGACAACTGACTTGAAGCAACAGGAGTAGCAGTATTCGTTTTTACTGACTTCACTGCTAGGTCATCAACTGATACACCTTTTTGTTTAGCAATGACTATGTTCAATTCATCTAACTGAATTGTTGCTGTTGTGTTTGGTGTCATTATAACTGTGTCAGTTGGAACTTTTCTCATAAATCCACCTGTGTGAAATTTATTCAACATAACTTGACTGTCTGGTGTCATATTTCTTTCTAACACTTCAAACAATTCAAATGCAGTTTGACCTTCATTGCTTTCAACAACTTTGATTAAAGCATCATGATCCAATGGATCTATTTTTGCTGTTTCGATTACAACTGCTGATTTCGAATCACCAGGAATTGTTCTGTAAGCAACGACAACTTTTTTTCCGCTACCTTTTAATTTTCCTACATGTTTTATATCGGCCATTATTTTGCCTCCGTTGGTTTATCACCTTTTGGTGTATTGGCATCTTTTTGAGACTGTTCAACAATCTTTAAAAATGCTTCTAGTTTATTATAAGTTGCACCCACCATTGCCATTTCGTTGGCTTTGAATGCTCCTCGTTGACTTGCAACGTCGATAATTTGTTTAAGGACGTTTAAGTCTTGAACAGTAAGTTCTGCTCCAGCACCTGCTTGAACTTTTGGTGCCATGCCTGCAACATCTTTTCCAACTACTTCATCTTTCGTCGGAGTTGTTACAGTTTTTGTTTGGTTTGTATCTGTCATTTTAAAATGCTCCTTTATTATTGTATACAGAAGTATTTAATGACGTTTGATATATGGGCAACTAAGATTGAATATTGATAGCTCTTTGGAGTTTTCGAATCCTACCAAAATATGGTTTACAATTTTTTTGTCTACATCAACTCCTAAATGTTTACCAATATAGAATCTTCCTTTTAGGTTTTCCAAAATCCACTTTTCCAAAAGTTCTTCGTTGTCATTCCAATCATAGTTTAATTTGAGGAATTCTAATCCGTGAGGTTTTTTGGTAAACTGCCTACAGTTGAAATAATTTAACGGGTTTACTTGATTAGTTTTTGAAAACATTATTCATAATGCACAGTAGTACCAAAAGGTGCCTCCATGTTCTTGTCGTGGTGACCATTGATAACAAATACTGTATCGCAATATTCTTCATCACCCCAGCCATCCCATGTGTAGCCATCTGTAAACATTATAAATTTTTTAGGAACAATGTCGTTTTCTTTCATGTATTCCCAATTAGCCATAAAGTCAGTACCACCGCCACCAGCAATCTTGTACGAATCTAACGACTCACCAGATGCGTTGTAGTCTTGTTCATTGTGTACATCAGTGTCGAAACACCATATTTTAATATTGTAATCTTTGTATTGATCCATAATACTCTGTACTTCACCTAAGAAATCTTCAACCTGTTGATTCATAATAGATCCTGATGTATCAATTGCAATACAAATATCTATTGTGTCATCGTAATTTGTTCCTGGAAGTATTACTCCTGAATGCCAACCTTTTCTACTAGGTCTTGCGAATGTGTAATCATTTTTAATTACACTTTGAATTTGTTGTTGTAATAATTCTCTCCAGTTCATTTTAGGCTCTGTGAACTCTTTAATAATTCTTTCAATCTCTTGAGGTAAATTACCAGCACCTGCCGCCTGTGCCGCCGACATCATGCTTTCCTTAATTTCATTTTTAATCTGTTCTAATTCTTCTTTTGAATATGTAGGACCTTTCTTCTTATCCTTATTGTCCTTGTCATCTTGTCCACCACCACCTGTGCTTTCACCTTTTTCCCAATCAATGTGTTCGTCTAACAGTTTGCCTAACTGTTCCATTTGTTCTTTACCTTTTTTGTAGATATCATCATACACGGCTTCACTTGCCCAACCATCGTATTTCCAATCTTGAAATATTTGTACTGCTTTTGGCTTCTCTCCGATGTTGTCTCTAACCAAAGTATTGTTCACAATGTAATCACAAGCAATATTATGAAGTTGTGGATCTCTGTCTTCTCTTCTTGTCATGTGATCAAACACACAATGAAGAATCTCATGTGCTATAACAAATTCAATTTCTTTAGATGTCATCTTGCTGAAAAACTCTGTGTTAAAAAATAAGTTTCTGCCATCAGTTGCGGCAGTAGGACACCAATCATCACACTCTTTAATTTGTAATCTTGTTGCCATGTTACCAAAGAAAGGATGTCTTAATAACAATCCAACTCTAGCAACCACAATTTTATCAATAACTTCTGCTCTTAAGTTTTTTAATTCTTCTGGACTTAATTCTTTTTTTTCTATTTCTAAAGTGTCTGTGCTCATAATACTATTATACTTTCTTTTGGTAAATTAGTCAACTCTTTTTTGGTATAGGGCACCGGTAAAAAGTGCCCTATATTCAACACTATTATTTGATGCTTTGAGCGGCAGTAATATATTTGCCGTATTTTTCGTGGAATTCATCAAAACATTTGACAGCATCAGGATCAATCGGTAATTGATACTGAGTTAATGCCATCTTGATACCCATAACAACAAGTTCTGTATCAAAATTATCCATCATAAATCTAAGAAATTTATTAACTTTGTCATTAAACTTCTTATCTTTTTTGTCATTTGCTTCTTTGAGTTCATAACATAGTGAAACCGTAAGCGAGTACATTGCTGATATTTCTTTCGATTTCAGTTCTGTTATTTTACCTTCAAGTATGTCTGAAGGATTAGGTAACTGTGAAGCCACCTTTCTGTGAGCCATGAACTTAACTGCAAGTCCTTCACCCACTGCACCACTGACCAAGTCAGTTATAGTGTTTTCATCTAAATCATCTGAAAGTAATTCACTCACAAATGACCAAGATCTCGGAGTAGCAAACGACCTACTTGGTGACTTAGGATCAAAGTCATACAGGTCCTTTTTGCTAAAAGTTAGATATCCAACAACGTCTTTGTTCACATTGTTAGCCACTGACCATTCAAACCAGTCTTCAAATTCTGCTTTCATTTCTAAGTGGATAAATCTGTTTGCCAACGGAGCAGGCATTCTATATACAACACCTTTGTCTGCCTCTCTGTTACCAGCCGCTACAATCAATACATTGTCAGGCAATTCATATTGACCTACTCTTCTGTTCAATATAAGTTGGTATGCCGCCGCCTGTACTGAAGGTGCCGCAGAATTCATCTCATCTAAAAACAATATCATATTTTTGTGCTTTTTAGCCAATGCCTGTGTAGGCAATTCTGACGGACTTGCCCAAGTCATATTGTTTTCTTTAGAATTGTAATAAGGAATACCTTTAATATCTGTAGGCTCCCATAAACTTAATCTAATATCAATTACTTTGGCATTGATATCTTTACCAATTTGGTGAATAACATCTGATTTACCAATACCTGGGCCGCCCCATAAAAATATTGGTCTTTTGATTTTTAATGCGTGTAAGATACTTGCCTTTGCTTTATTAGGCGAAAGTTGTCTGCTTGTAAGACCAGCATCTTGTGTTTTACTTTGTTTTACCATTTTGTACTCCTCGTTAATTTGTTGTTATACTTAATAATACATTCTGGTACTCCAAAAGTCAACCGTGAAGAAGTCAAGGTTTATGCGGGTTCTAGCGTCTGTGGATAACTTATTCTGTGGATTCTAGTCGGGAAAGTGCTTTGTTGATACCATATTTTCGGATATCTCCAGAAAACAACATCAATTCCATTGCTCTCTTTTCGTTGGTAACAATAATGCCATCGTCTGCTAGGTAGTAAGGACAGTTTAAATACTTGTCCAAAAATATTATAGTCTGTGTGGTAAGGTTAAAGTCAGTAGGAAATGGTACATCATATGTTTGCAGTTGCAGTTTGTCTTTGATAAATTTTAATCCTTCATCAGTTAGACGTAAACCACCTGAACCTTTGTCTCTAGTGTTCTTCCACCAAGACGGCATATACTCTTTCAGAGTGTTTTCGCTGATGCCTATATCAGCCTGTTTTAAGAAGATTTTGGTGTAGGTTTCTTTCCAATTCATTTTTCACTGACAGTTTCACCCTGGGTCAATTTGACCACTGTGAAGTCTTCAGTGTTGAACATGGTGTTCATCTTTTTGGCTAGATTGAATGCGTGTCCAGGATTTGAAAACGATACTTTCTTGTATTTTGGTCCCGGGTAGTTGTTCAGCATGTTTGCTGATTTTAAATTGAATGGTTTATTTTTGTAGAACACTGCCCATATACCTTCAGCCGCAAGTACCTGTTCGCTCTTATAAGATTTGCGATCGGTGGATTCTAGTAATATAGTCGGCTTAGGTCTACTCATATTATATGAGTATTTATCTACCTTGAGGTAGTATTATAAATTACCGCCGTCTACTTTAACTTCTATGGTTTCTGCTTCTGTGCTGGTATTCTGTGCTATTAGACCCTCATAGTCGCCCGCTAAACGGGCCAACACTGTGGCTAGGCTATATGTGACTTGCTTGGCTGTGTTGATGTCTAAACGCACTTCTTTTTGGTTACTGAGGTCTGCACCTTTAACTTGTTGTATAAATTGTTGCAGACTGGCTGTATTAATAGGGTAATTTGTTGGCATTACTTAACTCCGTTTTCATTTCTAATGATGTTCTAAATGGTCCTTTGTAAGGATAATTGTCTAATGTTAATAATTTAGGACAGTAACTTCTAACCCATCCTTTTTCAAATTGAATAACATAGTACCCAGCACAGTATAAACTTTTAGATTTTTTACTTTTATTAAACAATGGTAATTTACGTTTCACATCGAAAACCATATTGAATGCTTTAAATTTTGAAGGGTAATCATAAACTGAATTATCTTCGTTTTCCTTTTCTTCTGTTGGTATACTTAATGTTGATCCCCACATCAACTCTCCATCAAAACTTCCTTGGAGTTGTTGTTGATTATCAAACAGTCTAGTACCATCGGTACAACTAAACATATATCTTCTATCTTCTTGTCTACATATAGTTCCTACTTTTTTTCCGTCGGATTCTAATATCCAGAATCTATTTTCTAATATCGGCTTTGCAAAAAATTTATTTGTCATGCTATTGCCTCCTCTTTAAGTTTATATTTTGCATTTAATGGTTCTGCATACGTCTGTGGATATTCTGCAATTTTTTGCATATCCCATTTAGCACAAAATTTTATTAATTTTAATCCTACTTGTTCAACAGTTTTAGGTTTAACATTGTTGATAGTATCCTCAATCAATGTTCTTATTTCCTTAGGTTGTGCTGTCAAGTCACACAAAGTTACATTTCTTTGAAAGTCTTCCATAACTCTATGCTCGTCGCCATTGTGATCAACCCAACGTTGTAGCATCATGTTATTCCAGTTGTATCCTTTAGAATCTCTGTCTTCGAATGCATCTTGTAAACCAACCTTCTTTTTAGTTCCTTTTGTACGCACACCTGGATATGCGGAAAATACATTATCAGCAGTATCGCCTCTCATACATTTTTCAAACAGTAACCATTGTGGATTTGGAGCAGGTTTTTCTTCTTTAGTCTTTTTATCTATTACTCTATTTCCTTTTGCGTCAAAATATCCTTCATGAGTGATTGTAACTTCAGTTATGCCGTTATACTGACACACATTAGGAGCAATCAATTGAGCAAAGTCGCCATCTGTTGAAACAATAATATGATTGTCATTAGGGTGTGATTGTACCCAGCCTGCAATTAAATCATCTGCTTCAAGTTGAGGATTCTGAATAGCAGTGCAGTTTGTTTTTGTGTCTATAAATTCTTTGAAATTATCAAATGTTTCCCAAAATACTAAATCTTCTTCAACTTCTTTTTCTGTTCTGGCATCTCTAGCATTTTTTCTATTACGTTTATAAGGTTCATAAAAGTCTTTACGCCAACTTCTACCTTCCAAACAAAATACAACATGGTCACCTTTAAAATCTTGCCATACTTTACGAATACTGTTTAATGTAATATGTAGAGCCATTCCTATCTTAGAATCCAAATCACTCTGTATTGCGTGTTTGGCTCTAAAAAATGTATTGGCTGTGTCTACAATTATATAATTCATTACTCGATTAACTTATTTCTGATTTATCTTCACTTAAATTTTTAGTATTAATGTATCCAGCACCTCTTGTAGGATCTAAACCTTCTTCATCAAGAATATTTTGAGCTATTGTTCTGAACCAACCATCTACTATTTGTTCATTTGATTCTCCTTTGTAGCCTGCATCTAACAATTTCTCAATAAACTCATTGTTCCAATCTAGTTCAAAGAACCCGTTTCTTATGTTGTCTCCATTAATTTTTGTGTCTAACACAGCAACCCAAGGTTCACCTTTTGCTGTTGCTTGTTCTTTTTCTTTCATTAATGCATCTAACTTTGGATTTTTACCAGTTTCTTTAGAAGTTGTTTCTTTCTTCTTAATAAACTTGTCTTTTACTTCTTTAATTTTCTTAATGATGTCCATTATTATTCTCCATTTTTTCCTTGTTTATTTTATCAAGTCCCCCAGGCATTTCCGAATATGTCGACGTGTAGTCTTGGAGTGTATCTCCATCCTCTTGCCATTGCCAATTCGGCAACTCTTTTTGTGTTGAGTGTGTATGTTTCTGATCTGCCTCCCAGTGGCATGACATAAACGGGAACGTTGACTCCCACTTGATTGAACTCGGCAACTGCTTGTGCAACTTCATCAACATCGGAAGAATCAGCAACCACAAATTTGAAATACATTTCACTGTTAGGAATCCCATTATAAGACCTAGCAATTTCAGGTTTAATAGCAGTGTCCCACGGTTCACCTGATACGGAAAGTTTTGGAGAGCATGACCAAGTGACTTGGAATCTGTTTTGTTTTCTAAGATAGTCTTCAAAATCCTTATGTAAAGTCTGCGTTGTGTTTGTTTCGAAAGTAACATTTTTTAAATCCTTCATTCTTGGATGTTCAAATAGTTCGATGTATGTTCTTTGCCATCCTAACAAAGGTTCACCGCCTGTTAAAATAAAGTGTACATCTTGTCCATTAGACATAGTCCACTTGCCTTCGGGAGTTAAAGATAATATATGATCCACAACCTCGTCAACAGTTTTATCCATCATGAACTTTTTAAACTCAGGATAGATACTGGCATAAGTGTCACAGCCTGTATGAATTATTGGCAAGTCTTCAAACTTATCCACTTTGTCGATAATCCCCTCATCTAACAACTTCTTAACTTCTGGATTGTATTTTATTCCTTGTTTGAGTTTTTCTGCTCTGTTTGGTTCTTTATCTAATCCAAAGTTCATACAACGAAAATTACAACCAAATGTTCTTAAGAACACACTGGGTACTCCAACAAAACGTCCTTCGCCTTGTATGGAATAAAATGCTTCTGAATATCGAAGTTTACTACTCATTGATTTAGTTATGACCTTTCATGCTCAAACATATATCATAGAACTCTTTCTTAAGAGGAGCATGTTTATCAAATGCACCCAACATGATAGCAGTTGTCATATCTGATTCATGTTCTCTTACACCTCTGTGTGTCATGCAATGATGTTCTGCTTTGATCAGTACAGCCACATTTGGAGTCTTTGCATATTTTTGTAATGCTTCAGAAATCTGTGTTGTCATTTCTTCCTGTATCTGAGGTCTTTCAGCAATGTGATGAACTAATCTATTAAATTTAGATAATCCAATAACTTCTTTTTCTGGAAGAACACCTATCCAACACTTACCTACAATATTCTGAAAGTGATGAGCACAAGTTGATTTAACACTGATTGGACCACTTGTGTATAAACTTCTATAACCCATGTTAGGAAAAGAAGTAATTTTAGGCGGTTGAATAAATCTACCACCAAATATTTCTTTTATGTACATTTTAGCAACACGTCTTGCAGTCTCTTTTGTGTTATGATCATTTTCAGTATCAATTACTAATGCATCGAGTACTCCTGAAAATGAATCTTCAACTTCTTTCTGAAGTTCTTCCAACTCGCCTTGTTCTACAAAATCAGCAATATTGTCATTGCTATGAAATCTAACGTCTTTTTCCTTAAGCCTTTGTCTTATTCGTTCAGATGCTTTCATTAATCCCTCTTGATGTATGTTTCTAATACTTCTAATTGATCATGGTATTCAGCAATCACTTTTAATTCTTTTTCTATAGTTTCAAGAATGTCTCCGTGTTCACCAATTCCCACAGCCTTCTCCATGTATATTTCAACATTGGCTTTGTGTTTTTCTATATGTCCTTTGGCGTGTGCCACAAGTGCATCATATATGTGTTGTCTACTTGCCATTTTTATTTCTCCTATGTTATTACTATATTAACAAATTTTATCTAATTTGTCAATGATTTGTTTAAGAACAATTTGGTTTCCTTCTTCAGTGTAGTGATTAATTTCACCTCTATGTTCATGCCAAATATCTGTTAAATCTAATGTGTTCTTTTCAAAAGAAAATTGGTTACTGATACTAAAATTGTCCACAGCCAAATATGGAATTGGTATGAATCTGTTTATTTCTTCACGTAAAATTTGATATAGATCTTTTTGGTACTCATCATCGTAATGATGATAAAACCAATTTTTAGCAGTTTTCAACCCTGGATTGAACCAATCAACTTTATCGTGTAAATCAGAGTATATCAAATCACAATGTTTATGTAACCCTTGTTTGTGTACAGGATGTTTAGGTGTGTGTATTCTGCTAGGACTAGTATGACACACAATAACACAATCATAATTGTTAACCCAATACGAATCATGAGCACTTAAATCATGTAATTGTTTCAGTATTTTATATTCTCCCACACCAGCCTGTGCCAAATTGTTCACAGCATGAGTTTCGGATAATATCAAAGGCCAACCGATACCTTCACCACCGGGCCATTCACAACCAAAACTGTCGCCTGTTATTAATATTCTTTTAGCCATTTCAAATATTCTGTTGCTATTATTGTATGATATTGATTGTTAAAATGTTCTTTGTCTTCAATAAAATAATCTTCTGCTTTGTGTCCTAATGTATTTAGATGTTGTTCCACACTCTGTTCAGCTCTTTTCAGGGTATCAATTTTACCAAAATAATCTGACTCACTGGGCCACACACCTCTGCTTCTAAAATTAAACACATACAACTTTGTGTTATTTGCTGTACACATCTTATCCCACATATACATATTTTTTAAAAATTCTCTTTTTTCTATTATAGTGTTGCACTCGTAAAACAATTTTACAGACATATAAGGATCTTTTCTTAGATCAGGTGATGTCAACCCATGTTCTGCTGAAAAGCCAATACTTGGTATTTTTTTATAATCATCCCCCACAGGCTTCTGTAATATCTGCACAGTGTTTCCTGCAACAGGTTGATCAGAAAATTTTCTAACATTTTCAGTTGATTCTGGATGTTCGTATGTGAATTGATCTAATGGACCTGCTTCATGTTGTAAGTCTGGATCAAAACTTAATTCTATTCTATTCAACGGAGCCAAACAAATAAACACTTCGTCGATATCGTTATATTTAGAAAACATATTAGCCAACCAAATTGTGTACAAGTTGTTAGTTGCACCTGGTTGAGCATAAATTATAATATCTTTATTGTGAATTTCAGAATATTTTACTGCATAATTATTATCGTTCCAAAATGTAAAACTACCTGGACCAACTTGTCCTTCAATGGTTTTATATCCTACTGTGTGGCTATCGCCTATAAAAAGTGATCTGCTCATTGTTTTACCTTTATATCAAAGTTTGCAATACATCGTGGGCCATTTTTAGGAATCCCACCTCCATGCATTATTTTACCATCAAAGATAATTGCTCTACCTTTTTTTGGCTCAACTGATTTTATAATTTTTCCATCATTGTCAAAAAATACTGTATCTCCATCTGCATCATTAACAAAATAAATCACTGCCATATGATCTACTTCTATATCAATGTGAGGTGCATAGTGTGTTAGTTCTGTTGCATGTGGTACTGTGATAAACACTCTTGCCAACATAATATTTTGCAATATTAAATCATTTACATTGCACAAAGCCTGAGCCACCATTCCAAAATTGTCAAGGTGTTTACTGATTGATGTATGTGATTTAAGCAAATGTACAAAACTTAATGGCGGTTGATTTGTTTCTTTAGCAGTTATTTCATATTTGCATTTAAAATCAACACTGGGGTCAATGAACTCTTCACCTTTGCTTTTAACACCTAATGTAATTAACTCAAGATGATCTTGCAAATAAGCAGGTATTAGATCATCATAAACTTTAATAAATGGTTCATTATTCATTTTTTGTGTAATCCCCTTTGCCTGGTATAACATTCCTTACACCACCTTTGGGATTTTCACAATCACCTTTTTTCCTAGGAATAAGATGAACGTGTGGATACATCACAGTTTGTCCTGCCGCTTCACCAACATTGATCCCAACATTGTATCCGTCAACAACACCTTTGGCAACATTGTCATTGCCTATTTTAATTGCAAGTTCAACACATCTAATAAGTCTTTCTTGTGTTGCTTCTTTAGGCACTATTAAAGAATGTCCTTCTGTAACTGGATATCCGTCATTGTACCACATCATGTCTTTAAAATCATACACCACATCTGTCCAAGGTGCTCTTCCGTCTTTCTTTGCTTTTTCTAATGTGTCTACTTCTATCATTACCATTGCTCCCAAGGAAATACAATCCATTGTGGATTTTCTTCTTTGTTTATATTATAGCACCAATAATCCAATGTGTCAAACTTGCTTGGCTTATTGTGTATGATTGCGGCTGTTTTTACTCTGTCTTCTCCACCAAAATTTTCACGAATGAATTTGAATGTGCTACCGGAATCATTAATGTCATCGATAATTAATATTTTTTTTTGAAATGCATAGGCTTTTTCTAGATTAGATAAATCTGGTTTTGCTTTATGATCTCTCAATCTAACGTCTAATACTTCGTGTGGAATATGCATTCGATGACTCATATACACACCAGGAATACATCCACCTCTGTTGATACCCATAACAAGGTCAGGTTCAAATCCATCTTTACCCATTTGCTCACAGATTTTATCCATGCCGTTTCGAACCTGTATCATTGTAAAATAAACTTTATTGTCCATTAGTAGTTCTCTTCATCTGGGTTTTTAGAACAATAATCTGTATAACAGATTCTCCAAACGTTCTTAAATTTTTCATATGCTATTTGTAATGAAGGATAATCGTCACACACTTTATCTATAGTTTCTAAAGTTGGTACTGTGTCTTCAAAAGGTTTACCAGGTAAGAAATCGTCAAACTTCATATTTTCAAAACCTTTCCCTGCATCTGGACCAAAGTCAATTGGTTCTGTGAGTGTGAATGATGAGGAATCTGTTGAATAACTCACAACCGGTCCTGCTGAACTACTAGTGAGTGATTCAGAATCAACACTCCATATTTCTTCTTCTTGTTTTTTACTAATTGTCATATAAATTTAACTCCTTTAAGATATATTAATATAACTCTTCTACTTTATCACAAATCTTAAGTCTTTTTGCTTCCTTGGCATCTAACCACACATCCTGTGGTGGCAGTAAAATTTCTCTAATTTGTTTTTCGTTCATGCCTATACATTTTTTGTAGTGTTCAATCATTCGTTTTGTACTCAGTTCGAATTCTTTAACTCTTGCATACAGTTCGTGTTCTTTACCTGCACTGCCCCAACTGTATTGGTGTGATAGTATTGCAGTATTAGGTGTTAATATTCTTGAACCTTTTTTACCTGCTATGAATAATAAAAATCCACATGACGCAATTAATCCTAATCCCACAGTTTTAATTGGTATAGTACTCGCTTTCATTGTATCAATCAATGCAAATGCGGCGTGTACATCTCCACCAGGTGAATTAATTATCAAAGTTAGTTGTGGTAATCTTGTGTCTGCTAGATTGTGATTCATAATCCACTGAATGCAACTTCTACAAGATTCCATTGTGATGTCTTCCATCAAAACGTAAATACCGTTAGATGCTAGATTATTTTGTTGTTCTGGTGGTCGTCCTTTTTTAGCCATTTGATAAAACTCCATATAGTTTATTGCCTGAAAAATATTGTTCTTTCAGTTTTGTTTTTTGTTTTATAACAGCAGGAGCATACTTTGAATAGTTTTCCATGTAATCATCTATCTTAGCCATCAACTGTTTTTTGTGTTTTCTGTAACTTTCCATATTCTCTGTCCATTCACTTGGGTATAAGAATTCATTTAGTGCCATCTCTTTGTAACTTAATCTGTCAGGCATCATTGGAATAACTCCAAGTATAGCACCTTCATACCAACTGATACCTAATGTTTCTTGTAGATTAGCACTGAACATTAATTTTGCTTCTCCTAACAAGTTATGATATTCGTTTTTAGATAAAGTTTTTTCCTGACAAACCACAAATTCATATTGTGGTAAAGCATTTTTTAAATCTTGAAATATAGCAGGTTGTTTTTCAGGAGCCATTCTATGTGGGAAAAGAATAATATCTTTCTTCTCCATGTTCTGATACATATCCAAAGTGTGTTCCATATACTCCATGGGCCAACCTACTTTTACAACTTTATCATTATCTTTGGCTTGTGTAAATGTTTTAGAAAATAAATCAATATGAAATTGTGTAGCAAAGAAATTGTGATCAAATGTATCAAACATTGCCTGTTCTGTGTTTCTTACCCAAGGTTTATCTCCAATCAGTCTACCTAAGAAGTCTTGCGGATCATATGAACCGGCGTGCCACATACCGCCTATCTTAATTTTTACTTTTAACAGTTCTGCCATATACTTTAATTGTAATACTGTGGGATTCCATGCATCTGTATACAAAAAGTAATCACCATCTTTTATTTTGCCATCGCAGAACAATTTACCTATCTGTTGCATTTGATTGGCTTTGTAAACATTAGTGCCACCAAAGTTTAAAAATGCTCCAGGTGTAGTTGCTTGTGGAGTATCTCCGCCACTAATAGACACAACATCCAAATTAGTAGCACGTTTAAGTTGTTTAGGAAGATTAGACTTCCATTCCTTTGTGTACCTTGTGTCAACTGCTTCTAAGTCTACTATATAAATTGTCATTTATTGTCCATGTTTAAAATAATTGTTAGTCCGGCAAATGCTCCGAACGAATAAAAGTAAATGTCATTTAGCATTTCATTGCCGCCTGTTAGTGGATGAGGCATAGTAATACCAAATCCTATTAAACAGGCAAAAGCAATAATACCGGACAAGTAAATCAAGGATTAATCCTCAACATGGTAGATGCTCTCACTACCATTTTCACCATCTTCGCTAACGTTGATGATAATCTCTCTACCTGGGTATTTTTTAGTAATTGTTTCATATAGATCATCACTTATCATTTCGCAAGATTTATAATCCAACTGTAAAGTTTTTTCTGCATACAGTTTTTCTAACCATCTTTTGAATTGAATAAATTCAATGTCTCGATCATCGTGAAATACTTCAATCTCAACTTTAAAATGAAATATATGTCTGTGAGGATACCCTAAAAATGATACATCATACTCGTCGCCTGTTGCTAATTTTGGATCATCCAATGCCGCAGGATATTTGTGAATGCCTTCTTTTTTAAATGTTACCCATATAAATGTTTTTTTATTCATAACTAATTATAGCAATTTTATTCGTCTGTGTCAACGTCAATTACTGTATCTCCCACATATTCTTTCCAATCTGTATAGTGCATATCCTTGGTAATTTCTTTTAGGTTTCTGCTCCAAACACCTGTGTTTGAATGTCCCCAAGTAACATCATCTATTTTAAGAGTAGCATTACTATTCACTTTGTAAATGTTTGGAATTTTAGCACTTATCATTGGAATAAATTTTTTATAACTCATTAAACCTGTACTTGTAACAGTTTCCATATATTCTATACCAAAATCAAGTGTTATCCAAAAGTCTTTGTCTAATAATGATTTGATCATTTCATACCACGGCTTTATCTGTTGTTCGTTGTTGATAACAAAACTTTGACTAGTTCCAAAATATATGTGTTTTGCTTTGTGACTAACAGCCAATTTTTCAATTTCTTCAGCGGATCTAACACCAACCACAAAAAGTGTTTGCCAACCTTTTGCTATTGTGTTTTCTATCTCGGTACCTGTAAAGTATATTACCTGTTTTCTTTTTGCTGTGTCTAAAGCCATTCTATGTATCCTCTGCTGTATCCTGGCATTCTTTGATTGCCTTCTTTAAAAGCATCATGCCATTCTGTTTTTCTATTATATCCTTTGCTCCAAAATTTATCTATGTTCAAAGCACCCTTTTCAATCATGTTAACTGCTGTCTTCATACATCTTTGAA
>Ga0209557_1000590_pt1 | contig 21287 bp, 25 predicted proteins | sample SaaInlV_120m_DNA_4_FD_184672 | JGI IMG/M metagenome (GOLD analysis project Ga0209557, IMG submission 184672) | Marine microbial communities from expanding oxygen minimum zones in the Saanich Inlet - Saanich Inlet SI074_LV_10m_DNA (SPAdes) (version 2) | ecosystem: Environmental > Aquatic > Marine... | reverse complement strand
TTTTTTTTACCTCTTTAGAAATCCCTCTTTTTATTAAAATATTGTTTTAAAGTAAGTTCTTTACTTAGGGGGTTTCTTTTTTAACATAGTTAAAGATAAATAAAAACTTTTTCCCTAAGAATTCCCAAACCCAAACAGACCTTGTGTAGATTAAGCTTAGGGGAAGCCTAGATACCTGCAAAATTGCCGGGAAACAAGGTATGTATCAGTGTGGTGGAATTGGTAGACACGCTAGGTTTAGGTTCTAGTTTAATTTTTAAAGTAAGGGTTCAAGTCCCTTCTCTGATATTTTTTAATTTTTTCCTTTATTTATTTTCATAGAACATATCATTATATGCTAATTTTTTTATTACAAATTCTTGCTATTGTTGTACCTTTACTTATTTCAGTGGCTTATTTCACTTTGGTAGAACGAAAAGTAATGGCTTCTATTCAAAGACGTCGGGGTCCAAATGTTATAGGTTATCTAGGTTTACTTCAGCCTCTATCAGACGGTTTAAAACTTTTTGCTAAAGAGACTGTTTTACCGAGTAATGCAAATATTTTCATTTTTTTATTGGCTCCTATCTTGACTTTTGTACTAAGTTTAATGGGTTGGGCCGTTATTCCTTTTGGGGATGGTATTGTTTTATCTGACATTAATGTAGGTCTTTTGTACCTTTTTGCAGTTTCTTCATTAAGTGTTTATGGAATTATTCTTTCTGGTTGGTCAAGTAATTCAAAGTATGCCTTTTTAGGAGCTATTAGATCTGCCGCGCAAATGATTTCTTACGAAGTCTCTATCGGTTTTATCGTTATTACTGTGGTTCTTTGCGCAGGTTCTTTTAATTTGAGCGATATTACTTTTGCTCAACAGAAGGTTTGGTATATCTTTCCTTTGTTGCCGATGTTTTTCCTTTTTGTAGTTTCTGCATTAGCGGAAACTAATAGGCACCCTTTTGATTTACCTGAAGCTGAAGCAGAGCTGGTATCTGGATATAATGTTGAATATTCTGCTATGGGTTTTGCATTATTCTTTTTAGGCGAGTATGCCAATATGCTACTTATGGGAGCTTTAATTTCGACATTATTCCTTGGTGGTTGGTATCCTCCTTTGAGTATAGTCCCATTCACTTTATTACCTGATTCATTGTGGTTAGCTCTTAAAATTTCTTTTTTTGTTGTTTTATTTAGCTGGATTAGAGCCGCTTTACCTCGATATCGTTATGATCAATTAATGGAGTTGGGTTGGAAAACTTTTTTACCACTTTCTCTCGGTTGGATGATGTTAACAGCTTCTGTTTTAATCTCTTTTAATTGGTTCCCTGTTTAAAAAGTTAAAAGGGTAAATGATTAAAATAATATTAAGAGCGTCTTCTAAAGAAAGCTTTAAGTTGACTTTAGAAAAGATTAAACCTTTGTTACCTAAAAATTCGTCGATTACCTTTTTACCTAAAAAGCGAAAAACTTTTAGTGTTCTTCGGTCACCTCATGTGAATAGTAAGGCAAAGGATAGTTTTAATCTTTTTTACTATAAAGTAGTTTTTTTAATACCTACTTTTTCTAAAGACTTAATATCTTCTTTAACTACTTTGTCGAGGGATGTTTCTATTACTCTTAAAAAAATTCAATAAACTATCGGAAAATGGCGCAGTCTGGTAGCGTGTCTGTTTTGGGAACAGAATGTCATGTGTTCAAATCACATTTTTCCGTTTAAAATTTCTTTTTCTTTTTAAAAATATATTTTAATTTAAAAATGATTAATTCTTCTATTAAGAATCGTCAACGTCATCCATATCATTTAGTTGACCCGAGTCCTTGGCCACTTTTAGCCTCATTTGGGGCTTTAGCTTTGACTTTCGGTTTAGTAATGTATATGCATGGTTATTATGGTGGATTTACTTTATTTATCACAGGTTTCAGTACTATTCTTTTCTGTATGTATGTATGGTGGCGGGATATTATTCGTGAAGGAACCTTTGAGGGACAACATACTGTGGTTGTCCAAACTGGTCTTAGAATGGGTATGCTTTTATTCATTGTTTCAGAGATCATGTTCTTTTTTGCCTTTTTTTGGGCTTTTTTTGATGCTAGTATAAAACCCTCTGCCATGATCGGTGGTATTTGGCCTCCAAGTGGTATAGATCCTCTGAGTCCATGGGGGGTACCGCTTTTAAATACAGGTATTCTTTTAACTTCTGGTGCTACTGTAACATGGGCTCATCATGCTATCGTAGCAGGTAGAAAAAAGAGTGCTTTTATTGGTTTAGTTTTTACTATAGTCTTAGCAATAATCTTTACAGCTTTACAGGCTGTAGAGTATGTAGAAGCTCCTTTTACCATTTCTGATGGTGTATACGGTTCCACTTTTTATATGGCAACAGGTTTTCATGGTTTCCATGTGTTTATTGGTACTTGTTTTTTAACAATTTGTTTAGTAAGACTTTCTTTGAATCATTTCACTAGAGAGCACCACTTCGGTTTCGAAGCAGCAGCTTGGTATTGGCATTTTGTTGATGTTGTTTGGTTGTTTCTTTTCGTCGTTGTCTATTGGTGGGGTTATTAAATAATATTTATATTTAAGTAAAAATGATTTTTAGTCCTTTAGAGCAATTTCAGATATATCCTCTCTTTCAAATAAACTTAGGTTTATTTGATATTTCAATTACAAATGCAGCAATACTCTTTTTATTGACTATTTCGAGTATGCTGTTTTTACTGTACTCTATAGGTACCGAGAATACTATGTATCTTGTTCCTAATAGAATACAGTATATTTTTGAACTTCTTTATGAGACTACTTCAGATCTTTTATCTGGTATAGTAGGTCCTACAGGGAAGTATTATTTTCCTTATGTTTTTAGCATTTTTACTTTTATTTTAACAGCTAACGTTATAGGATTAGTTCCTTATAGCTTTACTGTTACTAGTCATCTTATCGTTACATTAGCTTTAGCTTTAATGACTTTTCTGGCTATTAATATAATAGGTATCAAAAAACATGGATTTGATTTTATTAGTTTTTTCTTACCTCCAGGACAGTCTGTAGAATTAGCTTTTTTACTTGTTCCTGTAGAGCTAATCTCCTATATTTTTAGACCGATTAGTTTATCCGTTCGACTTTTTGCTAATATGATGGCTGGACATACTTTATTAAAAGTAATCGCAGGTTTTGCATATAGTATGGTTTTAGCTGGTGGAGGTCTTCTAATAGCACACTTTATTCCTTTAGTTATATTAGTTTTGCTAATGTTTTTGGAATTTATGGTTGCTTTAATTCAAGCATATATTTTCACTATTTTAACTTGTCTATACCTAAATGATGCTATAAATTTACATTAAAATAGTTTATAGTAACTTCTCAGTTTTGTTCCAGTATGGTAGATCTTTATTTGTAAGCTTGTAATTCAATGGTAGAATATACCGCTCATAACGGTAAAGTTGTAAGTTCGACTCTTACCAAGCTTATTATATTTTTAAAGGAAAATAGTTCAATTGGTAGAATAATGGTTTCCAAAACCATTGGTTGCGGGTTCAAGTCCTGTTTTTCCTGTTAAAGTTTTGAAGGAAGTAGGATTCGAACCTACGTAAGTATTTAACTAACAGATTTACAGTCTGCCACCTTTAACCACTCAGTCATCCCTTCTTAACGAATTTTTAAAGACGTCTTTTTTTTTTTTTTCTACAACCATTATAAGGAACATTTGTTTTGTTCTTTATTTTCCTTATCTTTATGTTCTGTTGTTTCAATCCTTTTATAATAAAACGGCTTTTTATAGAAAAGCCTCGTATAATTATATATATATATTTTATTTTCTGTTTGACGAGCAGTTCCCCTGCTTTTTCTCCAAGATGTTGTGCAGAAATATTAGTGGAACGTCTAGATTTTTTGTATCCCAATATCCCGCAACTTATAATATAATTATCTTTTAAGTTTATAGAAGAAATAAGTATATTATTACTTGTATCTCTTATTACTAAAGTTGGACTAATTTCTTTTTTTTGTTTTTCCATTGGTGTGTGTTCTTTGCCCTCTTACGGGTAATTTATTTCTGTGCCTTATACCGCGTACTGTTTTTAGTTGCGCTAAAGCCTTAATATCTTTTTTACTTTTTTCTTTTAGCAAGCTACCATATGGGTACTCTTTTTCAATATAGCTTATTATTCTATTTATTTTTTCAGAACTTAGTTGATTAAGAGTTGCTTTTTCCGAAATGCCAAACTCTTGACATAACCTTTCCGCTTTTGTATAACCTATTCCATAAATATCCTTTAATGCTACCTTAATTTTTTTTTTATCCCTTATTTCACTATTTAGTAAATACATCTATTGAATATATTTTAGTTGCACTCTTAGCTCAGTTGGAAGAGCATCGGCCTTCTAAGCTGAATGTCACAAGTTCGATCCTTGTAGAGTGTTTTTTATGTATTACATTATAATAAAAAATGAGACATAAACCAGTAACACCTTCACTTAGACACACTTTTATACCTTCCTTTTCCTTTTTGAATAAAGGAAAACCCTTAAAGTCTTTGACAAAACGAATCAAAAATTCTGCAGGTAGAAATAACCAAGGATTAATTACAGTTTATACCAAAGGAAGTGGTCATAAACGACTTTATCGTGAAGTTGATTTTATAAACACTATTTCCGGTATTGTAGAAAATATAGAATATGATCCTTATAGAAGTGCTTTTATTGCACGTATCTTTGATCATAAAATTTCAAAACACTTCTATACCCTCGCAAGTCATAATTTAAGGGTAGGTCATTTCATAAATTTTAGTAGTTTTGATCGTTATAACACAGCCTTCCGTATAGGAAATCGTTATCGTTTATCTGATTTACCTTTAGGTTCGACTTTTCATGATTTTTCTTTCACCGGATCTAAGAAGCGTCAAATAGTTCGTGCTGCGGGTTGTAGCGCTGTTCTACTTTCTAAAAACAAAGGTCTTTGTCGTGTAAGACTACCTTCAGGTACCATATTAAGTTTATCTGATTTAACAGAAGTTACTTTGGGTACTGTATCTAATCCTCTTCATAAGACTAGAGTTTTAGGAAAAGCGGGTCGTTCGCGATGGTTGAATAGACGGCCTAAAGTCCGTGGTGTTGCTATGAATCCCATCGATCATCCACACGGAGGGGGTGAAGGTAAAACTTCAGGGGGTCGCCCTTCTGTAACACCTTGGGGTAAACCGGCGCACGGTGTCAAAACAAGCTCTTCAAAAAAAAGAAATTCTAAACATGGCTAAACGTTCTTCATGGAAAGGTCCTTTTGTGGATGTTTCTCTTTTACTGGATAAACGTGATGTTCTTAATACCTTCTCTCGTAATTCGGTTATCCTTCCTTCTTTTGTTAATAAAATTATACGTGTTCATAATGGAAAATCTTTTGTTTCTTTAAAAATTGTTGAAGATATGATAGGTTTTAAACTAGGTGAATTCGTTTCTACGCGTGTACGTCACTTATATAAAAAAAAAAAATAAAATTTTTATCGCATGGGTCAAAAAGTAAATCCTTCTCTTTTTAATAAACAAATTCTTAAGCCGGGTAAGTGGTCTTTGATTTCAGGTAAAGAATACCCCTTACTTTTTAAGAATCAATACGAAATAGAAACACATGTTAGGACTTTATTTGAGTGTAATAAATTTTTAGTGAAAGATTGTTTCTTTCTTTCTGGAAGTGTTCAACATAAGCCTACTTTATTCTTAAGTTTTTTCCCTCTTAGTTCTTCTAAATCGTTTGTTTCTTCTAATTTTAATAAGAACTTCTTAAATAAAAGATTAATTTCGTTTTTCTCCTTTTTATCTATTCGAAATGATTTTCGTTTTATTTTTGTAAATCTTAGAAAAGTTTCTAGGGTTTCCCTAAAACGAAACAAAAATTCTATAAATACTTTCTCTCTTAGGTTTTTTAGAAACGATATTTTTTATGAATCTGGAGTGACTTTGGCCACTTTGCTTTTTATTCAAAAAGATTTATCCTCTGTCTTGGCTTCGTATGTTTCTTTCTATTTTAAATTATTGCTAAAGACTCGAAAATTAGCACGTTTTTTAAATTTTGTTAGTACATTAATTACTCTAATCGTATCTAGTAAAGGAACTTCCGTTAAAGGCATAAAAATTCAAATTAAAGGTAGGTTAAATGGAGCTCCGAGAACAAAAATTCGTGTTATTGAAGCTGGTAGCCTTTCTACACAGAGTATATCTTGTTTATCTAGTTATCATTTTATGCCTATTCATACAAGTTTAGGCTCGTTTAGCTTAAAAACTTGGGTTTCATATTTGTAAGATTAAAAATGTTTTTACAACCTAAAAAGACTCTTTTTCGTAAATATAAAAAAGGGTATCTTAAAAAAACAGCTAGCTTAAAGGTCAGCTGTTTACAGTTTGGTGATTATGGTATAAAGATATTAAGCTCTTTTCGCATAACTGCACGGCAGTTGGAATCCTTACGCCAGTGTTTAAATAGAGAACTAAAACGTGAGGGTAAACTTTGGTTTCGCGTTTTTCCTCAAATACCCGTTACTAAGCAACCTACTGAAAATCGAATGGGTAAAGGCAAGGGTGGGGTGGATTTTTGGATGTCTCCTTTAAAACCCGGAACTATTCTAGTCGAGTTAGGCGGTTCTGTTTCTGAATCTAAGTCTTTAAGGGCTCTGACAAAAGCACGTGCTAAATTACCTGTAAATTCGGTTATAGTTCGTAGACCTATTCCTTAATCCTTTTAAAAAATGTTAAACAAAAAAAAATTTAATAATTTTAAAGATCTTTCTTTAAAAAAACAACAAGAAAATAGATTTTTTTCTTTACCTTTAATAAGTAGTCGTGAGTTTTTTCAAGGATTCGATCATACTGTTTTTGATAATTCACATATTAATGCTGTTATGACTCCTTCATCCTTCAAAACTAGCTCCAGTTATTCTAGTATGGATTTTGATCGTTTAGTTTTTGAAATTTTCTATAAACCTTCTTCAAAACCTCGTCTTACTTTTTTAACACGCTCTTTACGTTTTTTTTATTTATTTTTATTGAAGTCTAATAGAACGTTTTGTGTTGTGAAGCATATCCGTGGTGGCGCTATTTCTGCATCTAACGGATTTCTTTCTTTTATGCCTAAAAGCTCCATAAAAAAAACGGGAGAAAAACTTTTTAGCCAATGTAAGGTTATTAGATCAAAAAAGTACTATGGAAGACTTTCCACTATTTTTAAGTATAATATCATTTTATCTTCCCCCCGAACACTTAAAGTGATAAACTCAAAAAAAAGAGACTTTCCCCCTAGACGAAAAAAATCTAGGACTAAATAAAATTTTTTGATCAAAATGTTACAAGCAGCAAAATATATTGGTGCAGGTTTAGCAACTATTGGATTAGCAGGAGCTGGTGTGGGTATTGGTACTGTTTTTGGAGCTCTTATTATTGGAACTTCTAGAAATCCTTCCCTAAAAGATGAACTTTTTAAATCTGCTCTTTTAGGATTTGCTTTAACAGAGGCTATCGCTCTTTTCGCTTTAATGATGGCTTTCTTAATCCTATTCGCCGCATAAGTTAAAATTCTTTTTTTTAAAAGTTGTTTTTCTTTAAACTAACCTTATATTTAATTTTAAGATAAGTAATCAAAATTGTCATGAGTTTTCTTTCTTTTTTTTTAAACGACTTTAAATTTTTTCTACCAGAAATTTTTTTGGCAACCTCAATATTGTCTTTAACACTTTATTGTTCTTTAGTTGCCCCTTCGAGAGATCTTGGTTATCCTATTTTGGTAAAATCTTTGAATAAGCTTTGTTTGTTAGTATTATTTATCACTTTTCTTTTAGTAAGTAATGAATCAAACTGTTTTCAAATAGCTTATCAAAATACTTTTATTTTTGATAGTCTTTCCACCTCCTCAAAACAAATTATACTTTTTTTTACTTTCGCTTGCCTTTTTGTTTGTGAACGTTCTATTTTAGAAAATAAGATTAATAATTTTGAATATTTGTTATTAATCTTATGCGCTGTTTTAGGTTTAATGTTACTTATAAGCTCTTATGACCTTATATCCCTTTACTTGTGTATTGAGCTTCAGAGTCTCTGTTTATATGCTTTAGCTGCATCTAAAAAAGATTCTAGTCTTTCTACCGAAGCAGGCTTAAAGTATTTTATTTTGGGGTCTTTCTCTTCAGGTCTTTTACTTTTCGGACTTTCTCTTATTTATGGTTGTACAGGCTCTACTTCGTTTGGGGCTTTGTTTCTGTTAATGTCTTCTGTAGATAATCCTTCTTTAAACCTAATTCTTGAAGTACTTACGAAAGCTTTGTTTTTTATTTCTTTAGCTTTTTTTTTTAAAGTAGCCGCAGCTCCTCTTCATATGTGGTCCCCAGATGTCTATGAGGGGTCTCCCCTATCATCTACAGTTTTTTTTGCTGTTGTACCAAAAATAGCCTTATTTTCTGTCTTTTTAAGGTTTTTTACTGTTATGGGCTCGAACTTTTCTTCATTTACTTTAGGTCTTTTTCTCTTTTTTTCTCTTTTTTCTGCTGTTGTCGGCTCTTTTGGTGCTTTGAAGCAAAAGAAATTGAAACGCCTCCTTGCCTATAGTTCCATTAGTCATGTTGGTTATATGCTATTAGCAATGGCCGCTTGCTCTTTTGAGGGTAACCAAGCTCTTTTTTTATATTTGATTATCTATATGGTTGCCAGTATTACTATCTGGTCTTGTGCTCTTTCTTTAGATTCTATTAACAGTAAGTCAAGGTTTAAAACGATTGCGGATTTTTCTAAGTTATCTTCTCTTAACCCTCTGTTAGCCCTTACTGCTATGCTTTCTTTTTTTTCTTTAGCTGGAGTGCCTCCTTTAGCAGGTTTTTTGGCAAAATTATATATTTTCCATGCTGCCTTATGTTCCTCTATTGTTATTGCAAGTATTTTTTCTATTTTAACTAGTGTTGTTTCTAGTTTCTATTATATTCGTTTAATTAAGAATGTCTATTTTGAGCCTCCTAGAGTTTTATCTTCTTTAGGTTATTCTCATTTAGGTGTAGAAAGTTTACCTGTTCCCGTAACAAAAGAGTGTTCAATTTTACTTGGTTTAGGATTTTTCTCTTTAATACTTATTTTCTTTTATCCTACGCCTCTCTTTCTATTATCTCAAAAGATGGCTTTATGTTTATGTTAGAATGAATCTATTTAAAAATACTTTTTTACCTGCTGGACAACTACCACTTACTAATATAGAGTATTTTCCTATTTTTTTACTTCTTTTAGTAAGTATAGGTTTAGCATTTATTATTTTAGGGGCTTCTTATTTTTTTTCTGTACAAAAACCAGATTTAGAAAAAAATTCTGTTTATGAGTGTGGTTTTGATCCTTATGAAGATTCAAGAAATGTTTTTGATATTCGTTTCTATATAATCGCTATTATTTTTGTTGTTTTTGATTTAGAAGCAATGTTTCTCTTTCCATGGGCTATCTCTTTGCCATATGCGGGTTCTATGGGTTTTTGGAGTATGTCTGATTTTCTTTTAGAGTTAGTCGTTGGCTATCTTTATGTTTGGAAAGTGGGTGCTTTAAATTGGAGTTAATTAACCCCAATGCAAAAGTATTTAGTCATTAAAGAAAGAAATAAAAGGATTAATTTTGTAAATCTTGAATCAGAGTTAATTACTCTTAGAAGTATTGTTCATGATTGTAGATTATCTTTAAGTATTCGTTGGCTAGCCTCCTTACGTTTAAATCAAAAAAGACTAACATCTACTAATAAAAAAAATCGTTGCTTTATTTCTGGACGTTCTTCAGGTTACAATCGTTTTTTTCGTTTATCTAGGTTGCAGCTTCGTAAAAAAGCTGATAAGTTAGCCTTTCTTAAAAAAATTTAACCTTATTTGTATATCATTTAAAAATGCCTCAAATTGATAAAATTACTTACTTCAATCAGCTTTTTTGGCTGTTCTTATCTTTTTCTTTTTATTACTTTATTCTTTTAAAGCTATTTTTACCTAAGATAAGTTCTGTATTAAAAGCTCGTAAAAAAAAACTTACAAAAGGTTCTTCAGGTTCTACTTCTTTTGTTTCTGATAAAAGACATTTTACTGAAGTTCGTGGATCGGCTGTTGAGAATTATTTATCCTTAAATTCTTCTTCTGTTGGAAATAATAGTAATTTTATGTCTGAACTTAATAATAGATTAGTTAAGAGTTTTTCTACAACTACTGCTAAGGAATTGCATAAAGTAACTATTTCAACCCTTGCTTCCCATGATATGATCTTAAAAGCAAGATAAACATTTTTGTTCTTTAATAGCTCAGTTGGTAGAGCGAATGGCTGTTAACCATTAGGTCGAAGGTTCGAGTCCTTCTTAAAGAGTTTTGTGAAATTGGGCGTGTTTCTTACTACAGAAAGCATAGTTATTCTGTAATAATCTTGGTTCCTTTATGGTAGGTTGTCCCGTTCTATTAATTGTTTATTGGCTAGTAATGTTTCGTTTCAAGACTCGCCTATATAATTATTTTGTAAAACATTTAGATAAAAATGTTTTACAAAATATAGTAAATTATCTTTGATTTAAAAATAACTATGTTAAAATTTTTTTATTATTTATGGTCTAACTATGACCATCTAAATACTCGTTTTTTAGCTTTAGCTTTCTATAGAAAGCTAAAAAGAATTAGAAATAGATTTACTTCTATTGATACAGAAGATAAATTATTTCTTTTTTTCCTCTTTCTTAATTCAATAATAGGTATTTATAGTGTTTTATCTGTTATTGAACCTTCTTTGAGGTTAGGTGAAATTTTTATATTGTTTCCATTACTTTCTACTTACCTGTATGTAGCTAATAAAAAATTTATTGGCACTAAGTATTTTCATTATATGGGTTTCTTTCTTATGGCTGGTATCCTTGGTCTTAATTCAATGACTTTTATTGTAGATTTACTATATTTTAATGGCGAAGCGATACAAGATACTAATAATGGTGAGTTGAGCATTATCGGTCAGTCTATCCTCGGATTTATCCACACTTTGTCAGAGACGTTAAAAACTACTAGTTTTAGTTTTTGCGAACAAGAGCCGGTAGAATCTTCCAAAATTCCCAAAACAATCTTAACATCTCATTTTACGTTGTCCCCCTTGGGGGGTATACAGTGTATAGGGATGCTGGGTGGAATGCTGTGACCAGAGGTATTGGGGTAGGAATATTTACACAGACTATGAAAAAGAATCCTCGCCTAACTTACGCTGTTACAGGAACGACTGCAATATTCAGCTTTTTAACCGATATTGCTAAATCTTAGGTTGGATACAGTATCAGTGATAAGATATAGGAAGATCAAATTTATAATTTTGGAAGTGTATAGCTCAGTGGAAGAGCACTGGACTTTTAATCCATTGGTCTTGGGTTCGAATCCCAATACACTTAAATTTTTTGGAGTATAGCCAAGTGGCAAGGCACTCGTTTTTGGTACGAGCATTCAGAGGTTCGAATCCTCTTATTCCATATTTTTGGTGGGTATAGCTCAGTTGGTTAGAGTATCAGGTTGTGGTTCTGAACGTCATGGGTTCAAACCCCATTACTCACCTTTTTGTCTATATAGCTCAGTTGGTAGAGCAAAGGACTGAAAATCCTTGGGTCAGTGGTTCGAGTCCACTTTTAGACATAATTTAATTTTATAAATTCTAGTGTCTCTAATTTGTGATTTATTAATAAGGTTAAAAAATGCATCTAATAGCCATTTAAAAACCGTTATTGTTCCGTATAGTAAAATTACTTTGAGTTTATTACGTGTTTGTTTAAAAGAAGGTTTTATAACTAGTTTCTGTTCAAATAATACTAATAAATTTTTAAAGGTAAGTTTAAAATATTCTTCTAATGGAAAAGCAACTTTATCCCATATTCGATTACTTTCTACCCCAGGTAAGCTTTTATACATAGATTATCCGGGGTTATGTAAAATAACAAGAGGTATTCATGTTTTATTGATATCGACAGATATTGGTGTTTTAACTGATATTGAGTGTATTCGTCTAAAAAAAGGGGGCACAGTTCTTTGCTCTATTTCTTAAATTATAGAAGATGTTAAAAAAAAAGAAAATCTCCCCGAGTCTTTTAAAAATTTTTTTAAAAAAGAAATTGAAGTTAGCCTCTTCTGATAATATCCGAATGTTACTCTTAGGTTCCTCTATAGGCTACACGCGTAAATTAAAATTTAATGGAATTGGTATTAGAGTAGATAAAGTAACTTCTACAGACATTTATTTACGCCTAGGATTTAGCCATATTGTCTGTCTTGAAATACCTGCTAGTGTCACTATTTCTTCTCCTAATAGGTCTACTCTTTTGCTATCTTGTCCGGATAATCTTCTTCTTACTCAATTTATTTCCAGAATAAAATCTAAGAAACCCCTTAATTCTTATAAAGGATTTGGTATTTGTGATTTTAAAGAAAAACTTATTTTAAAAGAGTTTAAAAAAAAATAGACAATGCAACATTTAAAAAAAAAAGATAATTTCATGCTCAGCCAACTCTTAGAGTTGGGCCTTCCTCTTATTTCATTTAAGGATTTTGACCCTAGTCAAGTTTTGAGTGTCCTAGGTAAACGAAATAAAAAGTATCTTTTACTTAATCCTATTTTACAACAAAGATCTTTAAAACATTTTTTGTCTCTAGTTTCTAAACTTCGTTCTTCATTTAAAGATATCATTATTATTGTAAATTTCAAAGATTCTGCTTTTATAGATAATTTAAAGCATATTCTCAATAAAGATAATAGGATTTCTATTGTTTATTCGTCTGAAATTATTGTTTTGAGTAAAATATTAAAACAGCACCCTTTATCATCTACTTTTATTATTTCTCTTTTTGTTAATGATAAAACTGAATTAAGACATATTTTTATAGAGTCCTCCAAGTATAATTTACCTGTTTTTAGTTTAGGTAACTCCAGATTAAATAAAGAGTTTGGGTTGTTTCAAGTTATTGGAAACTTTAATACGAAACGTTCTCAAATGTTTGCCTTAATTATGGTATTTTTGTCTTTAAAAAAACGAAATAAATGCTAGTACACAAGAAAAAAATAAAACGAAAGGCTTTTAAAAGTTTAGCTTTCGCTTTACGTTTAAAATATCCTTTAATCGAAAATTCATTAAATAATAGTTATTCTTTAACAGATAGAAATTATCTAGATAGCCGGGTTAAAAGTTTAAAGATTCTTAGTTATCAAAAAAGAAAAAATCTTCGTTTATTAAAATTTTTACATAATTTTTCGACTACCCTTAAAATTAAGAGTTCCTTTAACACCAATCATAGTAAGGGTAAGTGGCAGAATAATAAGCAAATACTCTCTTTTCATCGTTTATCCCATCGATTGGATTACCTAATTTTTAAGTTAGGTTTTTCTTTATCTTTAGATCAATCAAGACAATTTATTACGCACGGGAAAGTTTTTGTGAATAATAAAGCTATCTATTCTAGGTACCATCTATTAAAGTCAGGGGATAGTGTTACTTTTGACCATACTGTTATTCGACAACTTCAATTTAATCTATTAAAAAAAAAAACGAATACACCTACTCTTCTATTTTCTTTTTTAGAGGTTAGTTATTGTATCTTTTCTTTTGTTATTCTAAAAGATTTTTTAACTATTAAAGAGCAATTATATTTCTCAGAATCTTTAATTGATTATTCTAAAATACTTTAATTATTTACGGGTAATTAACTCAATTGGTAGAGTGTTTCGCTTACAACGAAAAGGTTAGCGGTTCGATTCCGTTATTACCCATTTTTATTTATATTGCGAATATATATTAGTGGTAAATTATTTGCCTTCCAAGCAAAGGAGATGAGTTCGATTCTCATTATTCGCTTTTTAGGATAAGTGATCGAGTTGGTTTAAGGTGCTAGTCTTGAAAACTAGAGTGTTTTAAAAGACACCGTGGGTTCGAATCCTACCTTATCCGTAATATTTTTTAAAAGATTATGTATTTAAATATTGTTTTTATGCCTTTAATGGCATCTTTTATTAGTGGTTTCTTTGGAAGATTTATTGGCCCTTCCGGAGCAGGTTTTATTACAATACTAGGGGTTGTTACTTCTTTATGTCTTTCTTTTTTTGCATTTTTTGAGGTAGGCCTATGTGGAGCTCCTTGTTATATCACTTATCTCACTTGGTTTAATAGTGAATTTTTCTGTGCAAATTGGGGTTTTTATTTTGATAGCCTTACTGTGGTTATGCTAATTGTGGTTACGTTTATCTCAAGTTTAGTTCATTTATATTCAACAGAATATATGTCTCATGACCCACATTTACCACGTTTTATGTCTTACTTATCCCTTTTCACATTTTTTATGCTTATCTTAGTCACTGCCGATAATTTTATTCAACTTTTTGTAGGTTGGGAAGGTGTAGGACTTTGTTCTTTTCTTCTTATAAATTTTTGGTTTACTAGAATTCAAGCAAATAAAGCTGCTATTAAGGCAATGATTGTCAATAGAGTCGGTGACTTTGGTTTAGCTTTAGGTATCTTTTCTATCTATATCTATTTTAATTCTGTGGAATACTCTGTCGTTTTCGCTCTTGTCCCATATTTTGTAGACTCTTCTATAAATTTTCTAGGATTTGATATTCATTTATTAACGGCAATAGGTATTTTTCTTTTTATAGGTGCTGTTGGTAAATCTGCTCAGTTAGGTTTGCATACTTGGTTACCTGATGCAATGGAGGGTCCTACACCGGTATCGGCCTTAATTCATGCGGCTACTATGGTTACCGCAGGAGTTTTTCTTTTAGCCAGGTGCTCGCCTATTTTTGAATATGCTCCCAATGCTCTTGTTGTTGTTACCGTTATTGGTGCCATGACAGCCTTCTTTGCAGCAACCACGGGATTACTTCAAAACGATTTAAAGCGTGTTATTGCATACTCTACCTGTAGTCAATTAGGTTATATGATTTTTGCTTGTGGTGTTTCTAATTATTCCGTTGGTGTCTTCCATTTAGCTAATCATGCTTTTTTTAAAGCTCTCTTATTTTTAGGTGCCGGTTCTGTTATTCATGCAGTGGCGGATGAACAAGATATGAGACGAATGGGTGGTTTAAAGAATCTTGTGCCTTTAACTTTTGCTCTTATGACTATAGGTTCTTTAGCTTTAATGGGTTTTCCATTTTTAACAGGATTCTATTCTAAAGATGTTATTTTAGAAGTTGCTTATGGTAAATTTACGGTATATGGCCATTTTGCATATTGGCTAGGTACAGCAGCAGCCTTTTTTACTGCTTTTTATTCTATGCGTCTATCTTTTTTAACTTTTCTATCTGACCCTAATGGTTATAAACCTGTGTTACTTGGTGCACACGATGCTCCTTTAAAAATGGCTTTACCCTTAATTATTTTAAGCATACCTAGTATCTTTATAGGTTATTGCACACGTGACCTCTTTATTGGTTTAGGTACAGATTTTTGGAATAATGCTATTTTTATTTCACCCTTTCATCTTAATTCGATTGATGCAGAGTTTATAAGCCATTTTTATAAATTGTTGCCGGTTACTTTAAGTATAATAGGTGCCTCTAGTGCACTTCTTTATTATACTTTTTTTTCAGAAGACCTCTATTGGCTTAAAACTTCTACTCTTGGTAGAAAGATTTACGGATTTCTTAATCGAAAGTGGTTTTTTGATAAAGTATACAATGAACTTTTAACTCAAAATTTTTTATCTTTTGGTTATCATACAAGTTATAAGTTAATTGATCGTGGTATTATAGAAATGTTCGGTCCTTTTGGTCTTTCTAAAACAGCTTTAGAAAAATCTAGAAGTGTCCTAAGTTTACAAACAGGTTTTGTATATGATTACACAGTGTGGTTTTTACTTGTATTACTTTTATTTTTCTTCTTTTTAGACTTTTCTAGTAATGTTCTGGTTATGATGGATGCGCCGTTGTATTTCATTTTTTTTATTACTCTGTTTTTTTCCATAAAGGATTAAGACATCTTTTCCCGGGGGCATAGCTCAATTGGTAGAGTATTTGCTTTGCAAGCAAGGTGTTTCCAGTTCGAGTCTGGATGTCTCCATTTTTAAAATCTAATTAAAAATACTCTTCTCATGTTTAATTCATTTAATTTATTAGAAACTTTTGATATTACTTTTGTAATACCTCTTCTTTTAGGTATTCTTTTTTTTAGCGCTTTTCTTTTGGTTTTTATACCATCGAAAAATTCAAAACTTATAAAGACTATTGCTGTTTTTTCTTCTTTTACAGTTTTTGCTCTTTCTTTATTTTTATGGTTATTCTTTGATAATTCATATTCGCGTTTTCAGTTTGTTTATGATTTAGCATGGTTACCAGCATCTAATTTAACGTTTTCTCTAGGAGTAGATGGTATTTCTCTTTTTTTACTCCTGTTAACAACTCTTCTTTGTGCTTTGTGTATCTTATCTAGTTGGGATAGTGTTAAAACATACCATAAAGAGTATTATATCTCTTTTTTGGTTATGGAGGCTCTTTTAGTTTTAGTGTTTTGTGTTAGGGACCTTCTATTGTTTTATATTTTTTTTGAAAGTGTCTTAATCCCTATGTTTGTTATTATTGGTTTATGGGGTTCTAGAGAAAGAAAAGTTAGAGCTGCTTATATGTTTTTCCTTTATACTCTTCTTGGTTCTGTATTAATGCTACTTTCTATTCTATATATTTATTCTGTTGTAGGTTCTACTGATTATGAGGCTCTTCTTACTTACTCTTTTTCATTTACAGAACAAAAAATACTCTTTTTAGCCTTTTTTGCTTCTTTCGCATCAAAAGTGCCTATGTTGCCCGTACACATTTGGTTACCTGAAGCTCATGTGGAGGCCCCTACAGCGGGTTCCGTAATACTTGCGGGTATTCTATTAAAGTTAGGGTCTTATGGTTTAATTAGGTTCTCCTTACCCTTATTCCCAGAAGCTTCTCTCTTTTTTACTCCTTTTATTTTTTCTTTGAGTATTTTAGGGGTTATTTATACTTCTTTGACTGCTATCAGGCAAACAGATTTAAAACGTATTATTGCTTATACTTCTGTAGCCCACATGAATTTAGTTGTTATAGGAATCTTTAGTTTTAATATTGTTGGTATTGAGGGTGCTCTTTTACAAAGTCTTAGTCATGGTTTTGTTTCTAGTGCTCTTTTTTTAATAATTGGTGTTGTCTATGATCGGCATCATACAAGAATGGTAAAATATTATAGTGGTTTAGCCCATACGATGCCGTTGTTTATTACTATTTTTCTATTTTTTACGATGGCTAATATTGCACTTCCTTGTACAAGTAGCTTTGTAGGGGAGTTTCTTATTCTTGCGGGAGCATACAAGGTTAACACAGCTGCTTGCTTCTTTGGGGCTACTGGTATGATTTTAGGAGGAGGTTACTCTTTGTGGCTTTTTAATAGAATCGCTTATGGTAATCTTAAGATACAATATTTATCAGGTTTTCAAGATATCACTTTACGTGAGGCTACAGTGTTTCTTCCTTTAATTTTAGGAACTCTTGTTGTAGGTTTATACCCAGAAATCTTTTTGGCTTCTATACACCCAAGTGTTACACATTTGGTGGGTTATATTAACCCTTAATAATGAAAATATAGTCTTTTTCGTCTAGTTAGGTCAGGACACTGCTCTTTCACAGCAGTAACATGGGTTCAAATCCCATAAAAGATATTTTTATCTATACAAAATAATTTTTAAGATGGTAAAGGTTTATGTAAATAATAAAGCTGTTTTAGTACCTTCAAATACAAGTGTTTTAGAAGCTTGTGAATTGATTGGTAAGCAAATACCTCGTTTTTGTTACCATGAACGTTTAAACGTTGCAGGTAATTGTCGTATGTGTCTTGTCGAAATTGCAAATGCACCGAAGCCTATCGCTTCTTGTGCATACCCTGTTTCGAAAGATATGAAAATTTTTACGGACACTCCTTTAGTCCAAAAGGCTAGAGAAAATGTTTTAGAGTTTCTACTAATTAACCACCCTTTAGATTGTCCTATATGTGATCAAGGAGGTGAATGCGATTTACAAGAGCAAACTTTATCTTTCGGTAGCGATAGAAGTCGTTTTTCTTTTGAAAAACGTGGGGTTGAGGATAAAAATTGTGGTCCTTTAGTTAAAACCATTATGACAAGGTGTATTCACTGTACAAGGTGTGTTAGATTTTTCCAAAATGTCGCAGGTCAAGAAGACTTCGGTACAACTGCTAGAGGAAAAGAAACTGAAATAGGTACATATATTGGTAAGGTACTTTCTTCAGAACTTTCTGGTAATATTATAGATCTTTGCCCTGTAGGTGCTTTAACGTCTAAACCATATGCTTTTAGTGCGAGACCTTGGGAATTAAAGTCTGTAGATACCATAGATATCTCTGATGGTGTGGGTTCTAACATAAAAGTGAACTTTAAAGAAACTGAGATTGTTCGTATTTTACCTATTGTTAATGATAGTGTTAATGAAGAGTGGATATCTGATAAAACTCGTTTTTCTTTTGATGGTCTAAAACGTTTACGCGTGGGTGATCCGTTTTTTAAGAATAAGAACTCTTTTGAGAAGATTTCCTGGCCAAAGGCTTTTTCTAAATTGTTCGAGAAAGTTAAAGCAGTGTCAAATCCAGAGGACATTCTTATACTTTCTGGAAATTTTACTGATTTGGAAACTATATCACTATTAAAGACTTTTTCTTTAAAAACAGGAATACCTGTTGTATCCGAGTCTTTATCTTTTGGAAACACTAATTTATCTTCGATTAAACGTCTAAATACTTCTTTTGATGATTTATTAGATTCAGATTTTTGCTTATTCTTAGGAACGAATCCTAAGATGGAAGCGTCTCTTTTGAATGTTCGTTTAAAAAAACGATCTACAAGAGGACTTTTTGAAACAGCCTCTATTGGTATTCCAGAAGAATTAACTTATGAGAACTCTAAGGAGGGTTCTACAACGTCTTCTTTAATATCTTTTTTAGAAGGTAAACATCCAGTATGTCAGAAAATAGTAAGGGCAAAAAAGCCCGTTATTTTTTTAGGCGAGTCTCTTTATAAGACCCCCTTTTACAAAATTTTTTTAGAAAATTTTTTTAAGCAAAACTCTTACATAAAAGTTTTAAAGGAAGGTTGGTTCGGCTTAAATTTCGTTAGCACAACTCCTAATTTTACGGGGCACTGTTTTTATTCAATGCCAAAGATTAACTCCTTATTATCTAAAAAAGTAGTTATTGGTGTTGGTATTGATAATGCTTCTTCTGTAACTACTCTAAAACCGGGTTTTAGTTCGGTTTCAACCTCCTTCGGAAGTAATTCCTTGTCTAAATGTGACTTAACTTTACCCTCTTCTACTTTTACTGAATCTATTGGAACTTTCCTTAATATGGAAAGTAGAAGACAAGTTACAGATATTGCTTTTAAAGCCCCGAAACAGGCACAGAAAAACACAGAGATTATAGAAACTTTTTCTAATTTTCTTGAATATCCTCTTTTACAAGAAACAATTAATTTTCGATATTTTCAACCTGAAGAGAATAAAAATTCGTTTTTAAAAGCTTCTTTGATTAAAAAGTCTTATCTTAATAAACAAAAAGTAACCAAAGTTAGCATCAAAGGTTGTATTACAGATTTCTATAATACAAACGCCATAACTAAGAATTCTAAGATTATGGCAGAGTGTAGCGCACTCGCTAGAAAAAATTTTACAAATTTTATATAATTTAAATATACCCTATTATGAAATCTCATAACTATTTTTTAATTTTTACTCTTTTATACACTAATTTAACTTTTTGTGATGCGGCAGTACCTTGGCAATTAGGTTTTCAAGATCCTGCAACACCTATTATGGAAGGTATTATTAACTTTCATAATCACATTATGTTTTTTTTAGTTATTATAGGCCTTTTTGTTTGCTGGCTTTTATTTAGGTGTATTACTTTATACAGTTGGTCTAATAACCCTACTGTAGATAACTTTACACATTCTACAAAGTTAGAAATAATTTGGACAATCGTACCTGCTCTTGTATTAATGGTTATTGCAATACCTTCGTTTGCATTACTTTATTCAATGGATGAAATGCTTGATCCAGCTATTACTCTTAAGGTTGTTGGTCATCAATGGTATTGGTCTTATGAATACTCTGATTATAACCATTTAACAGAAGATAACGCAGGATTAAATTTTGATTCCTACATGATTGCAGAAGAAGACCTTACTATAGGTGCTTTTCGACTTTTAGAAGTTGATCACCGCGTTGTTTTACCTATTAACACACATGTTAGGGTTTTAGTGACTGCAGCGGATGTTTTACATAGCTGGGCAGTACCTTCATTTGGTGTTAAGGTAGATGCTTGTCCAGGTCGTTTAAACCAAACCTCTCTTTTTATTAAAAGAACTGGTGTTTTTTACGGACAATGTAGTGAGATTTGTGGAACTAACCATGGGTTTATGCCTATTTGTGTTGAAGCGGTTTCTTTAGAGGACTATTCAACATGGTTAGAATCTAAATTAGAGTTAGAGTAAAGTCAAAACTCTAAATATATTTTTACCCTTCAGTAAAAATGTTAGTACTCTAAAAAAGAGTGCTATTGCCTAAAGAATTTCCACCTAGCTTCTTTAAAGAGGCTTTTGATCCCTCTATTTATAAAATTAAAGATGATTATTTATTATATATTTTGTATTATAATTGCTATTATTTATTTTTTACCATACTTTTTATAAAAAAATTATTTATATTTTTCCGCCCTACTATCCCCCTTTATATTTTCATTTCATGGGACTTTTCTATGAGAGATTCTTTCTATAGAAAATAATAGACTTTTTAAACAAAAATTTTTGATAGCGATAAAAATAGGGGTGGTTTAAGCACATTTTCAATAAAAAACCTTTTGTTGTCGATAAAAGAGGATCCTTCTAAGAATAAATTTTTCTTACATAAATTCGTATTACGATTCGAAATATCTCAAATCGTAATAAAGAAAGGGTCAATAAAAACTAGAAGAAAAAGTGGCTGAGTGGTTTAAAGCGCTGGTTTGCTAAATCAGTATAAAATTTTATTTTATCGTGGGTTCAAATCCCATCTTTTTCTTTTGCAATTTATTAAAGTGTAAGGTTGAGATTTGCAAAATATTTTGCATTAAAATAATGCAGAGAGTGGATTTGAACCACTGACCTACAGGTCATGAGCCTGTTGAGCTGCCAGACTGCTCTACTCTACAAAATTAATAAGGTTATGAAAGGACTTGAACCATTATAACTTGAATTTGCAATTCAATGCATTAGCCAATTATGCTACATAACCAGATTTAAAAAACGAAAATATA